>MDTE01147634.1_pt1 | contig 19574 bp, 15 predicted proteins | sample 811231 | NCBI WGS metagenome assembly MDTE01 (sample SAMN05326651, study PRJNA326480) | marine metagenome | isolation source: seawater | place: Indian Ocean: Red Sea | collected 2010 | reverse complement strand
TGCGGTAGTGGTAGCTGATCTGCATCCACCGTTGCGCGGCGGGAATCTCGTTTCCGTAAAACCAACCGCCGCCCGGAGGGAGGCTTCGGTTCAACTGAACCTCCTTGTGTTTCCAACTGGGGCAATAGAGTGCTTGAGGGGTATCGAAGTAGCGTTCCTGAGCCAGAATTCCAAGCCCTCGGAATTTTCCGTGATCCGGGTGGTCGATGCCATTCCTCAACCAAACCGCATAGATCCCGGAATCGGGTTCCTCCACGTTGCAGGTCCCGAGAGGGGCCTTTTGCTTATGGTCGCCGGCGAACCCGTGCATGCCGATTCCCAGTTGGTGCTCATTCGAGGTGCAGCGGGCTCGCTTCCCCATTTCCTTGGCCCGGCTCAATTCCGGCAAGAGCATGCCAGCAAATATGGCAATGATTGCGTTCACGACGAGCCGTTCGATGAGAGTGAAAGCGGATGGCCGGAAGCTTCGAGTTCGTGGTTGAATGGCGGGGATGAAGTGGGGAGGTTCTCAGGTGACGGGTGGAACGTTACCCCCGTCCATGCCGTGAACCCAGGGCATTCTCCTCGCTGGGTTGGGACGGCGTTGGAGCTTGCTTCTGATCGTCAGGAAAAGGAGTGGTAAAACCTTTCCTCCGGGGGGCTTCTTGGCGATGCTTCCCCCATGATTGCCCGCTTTCAACTGAGGTTGGTAACGTCCGTTTTGCTGGGGATGACGTTTTTTTCGACGGCAGTGCGGAGTGACTCCAATACCGAGTTCCGTGATCTTGCGTCCGATTATGTGAGGGAAATGCCCGCCCTTTCCCCCATTGGCGCGACCCAGATCGGTGATCATCGCTTTGATGGTGAGCTCGATGCCATCGACGCGGCGGGCCGGCAGCGGGCGTGGCGCTTCAACCAGGCGTATTTGAGGCGATTGGGGGACATCGATCGGAGTGATCTGGCCCGCGAGTTGCAGGTTGATTTTGCCCTCTTGAAGCATGAACTGGAATACGATTCATGGCGGATCCAGGTCTTTCAGGATTGGGCGTGGAATCCTCTCGTCTACACCGGCAAGGCCGGGAGCGCCGTTTATGGCCTCATGGCTCGGGAATTCGCGCCCGTCGCCACCCGCCTGGTGCGGGTCAGTGAGCGGCTCGAGAAACTTCCCTCCTTTTTGTACCAGGTTCGGGAGGTTCTGGTTCCCCGCCGGGTCCCGAGGGTTCATGCCGAAACGGCCATCAAACAGAACCGAGGCGTGCTGAGTATCATCGACGGGATGGTCATCCCCCAATGGCACATCTTGAGCGCAACCCAGCGAGCCCGGTTGGAAGCGGCCATCACCGGCACCAGAAAGGCGGTCGAGGAACATGGCCGATGGCTCGAGGAGACGCTTCTTCCGCAGGCAAAGGGTGATTTCCGGATCGGCCGCCAGTGGTTTGATGAGAAGCTCTCGTTTTCGCTTCATACCCCGCTTTCCCGCCAGGAGGTGAAAGCCCGCGCGGAAACGGCGTTTCGAGACGTGAGAAACGAGATGTATCAAGTGAGCCAGAGAATTTATCAGAAGCAGTTTCCATTGACCCGCTTCCCAGCCGATGCGAGCGACTCGTATCGGCAGGCGATCATTCGCTCGGCTCTGGAGATTTGTTATCAGGATCGACCGGAACGGGGAACGATTCCAGATGTGGCTCGAGCCCAAGTGAAGCAAGCCAGTGAGTTTGTCATTGAAAAGGCCATTGTCACGATGCCCGACACGCCGCTGGAGATTATCTTGATGCCCGAGTTTCAGCGCGGCGTTTCGTTCGCCTATTGCGATGCTCCGGGGCCTCTGGACAAGGCGTTAAAGACGTTTTACGCGGTCTCGCCCATTCCCGAGTCGTGGACCGAGGTCCAGGTCGATTCGTTCCTGAGGGAGTACAACGTCTGGTCGATGCAGGATCTCACCATGCACGAGGCGGTGCCGGGGCACTATTTGCAGTTGGCCCACTCCAACAAATATCCATCGGTCTTAAGGGCGCTCCTCTCTTCGGGAACCTTTGTCGAGGGCTGGGCTGTCTATAGTGAGCGGGTGATGGTGGATGCAGGGTATTTGGAAGGGGACGACCGGATGCGCCTGATCAATCTGAAGTGGTACCTCCGCGGCATCACCAACGCGCTCATGGACCAGGCCATTCACGTCGATGGCATGACCCGGGAGGAAGCAATGCACCTGATGGTGGAGGGCGGGTTTCAGGAGGAGCGGGAGGCTGCCGGCAAGTGGACGCGTGCCCAGTTGACCTCCGCCCAGCTCAGTACTTATTTTGTGGGGACGCAGGAGCACTGGGACCTGAGACGAACCGTCGAGGCGGCGTGGGGCGATCGATTCTCACTCAAGCGCTACCACGATCGGATCCTGTCCTACGGGTCCCCTCCCGTCCAGTTCGTGCGGGCGCTCATTCAGGGGACGGAGATCCCTGAGTAAAGAGGGGTAAAGGACGAAGGGTTCCCGGATCCGGCGTGGCGGTCCCTCGACCCGACGATGGCACTAGTGGGTCAAGGGGACGGGGGTGGTTCGGACGCCATTGAGGTCGCCCAACGCAAACTGGAGTCCGGCGAGGTAAAAGGTGAGGATTTTCTCGTTCCAGAAAATGGCGTCATTGTGTCCCAGTGAGCTGTAGAACACGCGTCCGTCTCCATACTCCCGGACCCAGGCGATGGGATAGTCCCCGTTGTCTCGTTTCCCCCGGCTCAAGTCAGTGAGTTCGGGATCGAGGCTGAGCAGGATTCGTTGATGATCGCGGTGGCAGGTGTCGTTTCGGAACTGATAGATCTCGTCCTGGATTTTGAATGATTGGCCTTGGAATACGGGGGTCAGTCGATGGTGGGGATCATCGATGCGAACCCCGACAACGGATCGCGAACCCCACGGGTGCCCGGCAAATGCTCCTCCCATCATTTCATTGTAGATGTCCCAATTCTTGTAGGTGTCGGTGGCGGAATGAAATCCAGCCAATCCCCCGCCACTGCGGACGAATTGGGTCAAGCTGTTCTTCAATCGAAGCTCTGTCACCCGGACCGATTCCTGTTCCTTCGGGCTCATTTTGTCGAATGTCTTCGGGTGGGGGCGAAAGATCTCTCCGGTGGTGTTCAGCATGAGGACGGCATCGAACCGCTCAAGGCTTTCGGGCTCGAACACAGTGTAATCCTCGGTGTGGGTGACTTCGAAGGCCCCGGTGGTTTCACCCAAGAGCTTCATGGAATGGACCCCGACGGGGATTGATCCGTGTCGAAACCCGTTGGTCAGCGTGAAGACTAGGAGGTGCCTTTTCGTGTCTGAGGGGGCGGCCTGTTGGGTGGCGACCGCGGCGGTGATCTTGTTGATTTGTTCCTCGGAAACCGCGCCCCGAAGGGAGAGCGGAATGATCAGCGTTGCGAGGACAAGGAAGAGCCGGGTTTGAATCATTGTCATGGGGAGCGGTTAGGCTCCCTCCGGATCGGGCGTTGGCCTGATCCCGTGAGGAGCCGCATTGGTTATTCTAAAGCTGGTTTTGGGGCTAGACTTCGGTGGGCACGACATAGGGCTCTCGGTAGAATCGGGAGAGGAGCAGATTGGCGGCGGTATGATTCACGAACTTCTCCGAGGTGCGGTCGATCTTGAGCTTGGGACCTAGTTGGTAGGTGGACCGGAGAGGGTCGACGCCTAGGGCCTTGGTATTGTCGAGCACCATCCGGAAGGAATCCGAAATGACCTCGGACTCGCCCAGACGGGTCGTTTGCATGGCAAAGGGATACTGCCAGCCCAACCGGTAGGAGATGTTGCCGAGATGGCAAAGGGCGCTGGAGTAGTGCCCCTCCAGAATGTCTGCATGCTGTTGATCGCGTCGTCGGGAGCGCACGGCGTGGATGAAATTCTCAAAAATATTACCCTCACCGATTTGGGGTTCGGTCTCCACCAACCCCTCGCCTTCGCCCCGCCCGTTCTCGTAGAACTTGCCGCCGCGAATCACTCCTGCCTCCAGATAAAACTCATTGTCCACGACGCGAGGATAGTCGCTCATTTTACCAACCAGGCCCCGCGTTTCGAAGACGAGTTTGGTGTCGCCGTAGTCAAAGACCGAGAGCTGCATATTCGGCGTTTCGCCTTGGTCGGAATAACTCGGGCCGTCGACGTAGCGTCCCCCCATCGTGGTCACCGACTTGGGGAGGGTTGCCCCTTTGATGGCCCAACGGGCGATGTCCATTTGATGCACGCCCTGGTTGCCCATATCACCGTTTCCGAAATCCCAGAACCAATGCCAGTTGTAGTGCACGAGATTGCGGTGAAACGGTTGCTCTGGGGCCGGTCCTAGCCACAGATCGAAATCGACATGCGCGGGTACTTCCTCGATGGGCTTGTAACCGATGCTCCACCGGGGCTTGCAGCAATAGCCTTTGGAAACCAGCAATTTGCCGTAGTGACCACTCTGGACCGCGGCGATTTGCTTGGCCCAACCGCTGCTGGCGCGGCTTTGAGTGCCGTGTTGAACGATTCGATCATACTTGCGCGAGGCCGCAACTGCCTGTCGTCCCTCAAATACGTTGTGGCTGCAAGGCTTTTCGACATAGACATCCTTCCCCGCCTGACAGGCCCAAACGGTGATCAGGGAGTGCCAATGATTGGGGGTCGCGACGGACACGGCGTCGATGTTCTTGTCCTCGAGCAGTTTCCGGATGTCGGTATAGGTCGTGACCTGATGGTCGTTGGTTTTCTCCAGGTCGGCCACCCGTCGACGGATGACTTAGTCGTCGATGTCGCAGAGGGCGGCGATGCGGACGCCGGGGATTTTTCGGAAGCCGCTGATATGGGAGCCTCCACGGCCGTTGATTCCAACGACGGCGACCCGAATCTCATCATTGGCTCCGAGAACCTTTGAGTGGGGACGGGCGAGGGCGAGGCCGAAGCCCGCCCCGATGGTGGTTTTGACGAAACTGCGACGGCTGGATTTCTTCATAGTGTTTGCCAATAAAGAGGATTCAGGATGACGAGTCTATACCGGGAAGCAATGAGGGGAAAAGCCAATTCAATTGTTTGATACAATGAAGGATCTCATGGAAGTGTCCATACCGGGCTGGGAGCCAAAGGGTGGTTCCAACGCCCATCTCATCAAGGCCTCGCCGCTTAACATGGAAGGGGCGAAGGCCTTCCGGAGCGAGGCCGTTCAATGGAGGCCGTGGGGCTAATGTTCCGGGAGTTCAGCGGCATCCGGTTCGGGGAGGAAAAATGAGAGAATGAAACCGCCGATATAAACAAAAAGTGCAACCCCTGCCGCCGTGTAGGCGAGTCGAGTCGTGGCGACAATGGCGCTCTCGCTGGTGCTGGCCACGATCGTGGTGGTGACCCATGCAAATGAAGTGCCCAACATTCTACCCCCGATATTGGCCGCAAAACCTTCTCCTGTTCCACGTAAGTGAAGCGGGAAGACGGTGGGGAGGTAGTTTCCCCAGAAGCTAAACTGTCCCACGGTGAGCAACCCAGCCAGGAACATGGCGGGATAAAGGATAGCAAGGTCATTGGTTGCCGCGTAGAGAAAGGTGAACGGCATGACGATCATGCCAGGAACCAGGAAGACCCGGAGAAGATTTCGGCGACTGACGATACGGAGGACCAGTACCGCAAGCAAAACGCGTCCAGCAAGTCCGCCGACTTCTTGGACTTTGGTCACATTCGCAGCGATTTTCTGCTCCGTCTTCTTCTTTTCGGGAGTCGGCATGTCGGCGACCCTTTCTTTCACTTGAGGAAGGCCGGGAATCATTCTTTGCACATGCTGGATTGCCCCGAAGGCTGCTCCATAGGAGCAGGCGAACATGAGGGTCGTGATGATCGTCGTTTGACGAAGTTTCGGAGCAAACAATTGAGCAATACTCGGTCGCTTCAATGTTCCGGCAGTCTTTTTCTCCTTCCAGGCCGGCGATTCGGGCAGGAAGGGGCGGATGATGATTAGCGGAATGGCGGGGAGCAGACCCGAGATCAAGGTGTAACGCCACGGGGCATTGGGATCGGCGATGGTTCCTCCAAAGAAATTAAGGAAATCGGGAAGCGCGATGGCGGGGAGGTTGGCAGAGTAACTGATGGCGAGGCCATTGGCGACGGCCACCATGAGGCCCCCCACCGAGGAAAATGCTTGCGTGTAACCAAGCACTTTTTCCCGTTGCCGTGGGTTGGGAAACAACTCGGCAAGCCACGCGACGGCGGCGACAAACTCGACGCTCACACCGATAAATGTCGTACAGCGAAAGAACAAGAGCATCCAGGGAGTGGTGGAAAACCCTGCGGCAAAGGCGGAAACCGCATAGAGAAGGATACTGTAGGTGAGGATCCTTCGCCGTCCGAATTTATCGGTCAACCAACCTCCAAGAAGTCCAAAAATTCCTGCGGCAAAGGCGGGAATAAAGAAAATCCGCCCCACCCACATCGAAAATTCGGGTGTTCCAGGGGTTACGCCAGCCATTTCCATTAGTGCCGGCCTGATGACGAGGGGCAGCATCAATAACTCGTAGATATCAAATGCGAAGCCAATCACGGCGATCGTGCAGATCAGCCACTGGGTCTTCGTCAGGGGTTTGGCCTCGGGGGTCTCGGAACTCATGAGTTGCTGAATGAAAATGGTCCAGATTGAGCGTCCGGAACGTGGGTCACCTGGGATCGCCGCGCCGGGACGAGGGAGCAGGGGCAAAATGCATTCTCACGGAGGAGGGCACAAGTCTTTTCTGGCCCGGATGCGGCTCGGGGGCAGGGGCCGCGTCAGGATGGAGAAGGGTTCCATCGCGATTGGCAAGAGGCATTCCCAAGCGGGATGAGAGGAGGCTGGCTTTGGAACCTCAAGTTCCGGAACCGATCCTTTCGGGAGCTCAGGGTAGCACACCCGGTGTCTGTCGCTTAACAGGTCGGGGCGGCCATCAAAACGCCAGTGGGTGATCCCCAAGGAGCGGGGTATCAGGAAGACGGAGCGACGGTGCTTCGGTGTTGCATCCGGGCCCGACATTTGACGAGTTCCAGGCAGACGCCGAATTGCTGGACGAGAGCCCGTGTCGTTTCCGGATTCCTAGCCATGTCGGCGCTCTCGGCAAGGTAGAGCTTCATGATGTCCTCCGCTTCAGCTTCGGTCCAATGGGGTGCATGCTCCTCCAGCAATCGGTCCAGAATCGTGAGGTCGGCAGAGGTGCTTCCCTGGCGATGAGGCTTTTGAAGAGAGGGGGTCATAGGTTTTCGGGAGTTGAGTAAGATGGGGCCCTTAATTCGGACTTAATTGTCGCGGATCGACTAATTATGGCAATCATATTCCGATAGTATGGCGCAAAATAGTGAGTCATGGCGCGTTTTTGAAATGACTTGGTGCGGGTGAGTCGGACGATTTCGTCAGCGACAGGACCGAAGGTTCCTTCATTGGCTTGGGCAGGCACGAAGGGGAAACTGTGAGCCTGGGATTGCCTTTTCCCGCGTCATTTGGTTGGTTACGGCTTTATGGAAGAGGCCAAGACCCAAGTCGTCCGCAAAACATTGGAAGAACGGAGCCAGATGTCGAATCTGGAGCGATTGCGTCATTCATGCGCCCACATGCTGGCGACGGCCGTCCTCCGGATCTGGCCCCAGGCCCGCCTCGACATCGGTCCGCCGACCAAGGAGGGCTTCTATTACGATTTCGACCTGGCGGATCATCGGTTTTCTCCGGAGGACTTTGAGCGGATCGAGGCTGAAATGAAAAGAATCACCAAGGAGAATCAAGTCTTCGAGCGCTCGGTGAAAACTCGTGAGGAAGCCATCGAGTTTTTTAGGGAGGCGGGCCAACCCTTCAAGGTCGAGCGAGTGGGAGACATCCCCGAGGGAGAAGAAATCTCTTTTTATCAGAACGGTGAATTCGTCGACCTCTGTGCCGGACCTCATGTGCCCCGCACCGGAAACGTCAAGGCCTTCAAACTCCTCAGTGTCGCCTCGTCCTACTACCGAGGCAATGAGAAGAATCCTCAGTTGCAGCGGATTTACGGGACGGCCTTTCAGCGGAAGGCGGAGCTTAGCGAGTGGTTGGAGGCCCAGGAAGAGGCCAAGCGACGAGACCATCGAAAAATCGGGAAGGAAATGGCGCTGTTCACCTTTGACGACGACGTCGGCCCGGGTCTGCCGCTATGGCTGCCCAAAGGCACGGTCTTGGTTGAGGAACTTGAGAAGTTAGCCAAGGAAACCGAGTTTGCCGCGGGCTATCAGCGGGTTCGAACCCCTCATCTCGCCCGAGAATCGATGTATACCACTTCCGGGCATCTTCCCTACTATGCCGAAAGCATGTATCCTCCGATGGAGGTGGCGGAGGACGGCGAAGGCGAAGGGACGATTAAGGACCGCTATTACCTGAAAGCGATGAATTGCCCCCATCACCATAAGATTTTTGCGGCGGTGCCGCGCAGCTATCGTGATTTGCCAATGCGACTGGCGGAATACGGGATGTGCTACCGATACGAACAATCGGGTGAATTGATGGGCTTGATGCGGGTCCGGTCGATGCAGATGAACGATGCCCACATCTATTGTTCGCCCGAACAATTTGCCGATGAGTTTCGTGCGGTGAACGAGATGTACCTCAAGTATTTTGAGATCTTTGGGTTTGATCAGTATCAGATGCGGTTTAGTACCCATGATCCCGAAAAGCTCGGCGAAAAATTTGTCGATGACCCGGAGCTGTGGAAGCAGACGGAGGACATGGTGCGAGAAGTATTGGAGGATAGCGGCATCAACTTCATCGAGATCCCCAACGAGGCGGCCTTCTATGGGCCCAAGATCGATGTTCAAGTCTGGAGCATTTCCGGACGTGAGTTCACCATCGCGACCAATCAGGTGGATTTTGCCGTGCCGCCTCGCTTCGGGCTCGGCTACAAAACGCCTGAAAACACGCTGGCCACACCGCTTTGCATTCATCGCGCGCCGCTGGGAACCCACGAGCGGTTTATTGCCTTCTTGATTGAACACTATGCGGGAAACTTTCCCCTCTGGTTGGCGCCTGAGCAGGTCAGGGTTCTGCCCATTGGTGAAGAGCCGGTAGGATTCGCCCGAGAAGTGCATCAAACCCTCAGGGACTGCGGAATCCGCGCCGAGATCGACGCCGGACGAGATAAGATCAATGGGAAGATTCAGAATGCGGAGCAGGCCAAGGTGCATAGCATGCTGGTGATCGGGAATCGGGAATCGGCATCCCGTTCGGTGTCCCTTCGAGTCCACGGAAAAGGCAATCAGGGAGTTCAATCCTTTGAAGAATGTCTCGCAGCTCTGCGGGAGTCGATTCGACTCCGCTCACCCTGATCGTTCCGTCATTCGAGGGTGGTCCGGCGGACCTTGGGTTCCATTAGGATCGTTTTTTTCGATGCCTGGGAATCGGACGTGGACAATTAAGCGGCCGTTTTTCATAGTCACCGATTGATGAAATCAATGACCGGACATGGACGAGGCGAAGCGGTATTCAAGGGCTTCAAGGCCTCAGTGGAGGTTTCGGCGGTCAATCGCAAGCAGTTGGAGATTCATGTGAACCTGCCGCGCGAGTTTGATGGGCTCGAGGCGGCGGTGCGAGGGCGGGTTCAACAAAAGGTCTCGCGCGGAAGGGTGACCGTCCGGGTGGCCGTTGCGACCGCGGGCGGGGGTGAGGTGAACCGGGTGGTGATCAACCGCGAGCTGGCGTCGGAGAGCGCTGCTGAGCTCAAGCGGATCGCGGTGTCCCTTGGAATCGATTCATCACTCTCAGTTGAGGCCTTGATGCGAGTGCCTGGCGTGGTTCGATTGGAGTCCGGTCTCGAGGATCCCGAGTCCGTTCTTCCTGCGGTCAGGAAGGCAACCGACAAGGCCTTGACCGGGTTTCTTGCCATGCGAAGGGTGGAAGGGCGAGAACTTGGGGGGGATCTTGAAAAGCGCATTCAACTGGTTTCGAAGGCGGTCGGGCGGGTGAAGAAACGGGCTCCCCAGGTGCTGGTGCGTTACCGGACCCAACTCATTGAACGCGCCAGAACTGCGGGGCTGGAGTTCGGGGGGGCGGACGAGGAGCGTCTCTTGAAAGAGATTGTCCTTTTTTCGGATCGATCCGATCTTACTGAGGAATTGACCCGCCTCGAGAGTCACTTTCAGCAGTTTCATCGATTGGCTGGGAGTTCGCAACCCGTCGGCCGCACGCTGGATTTCCTCGCGCAGGAGATGAACCGTGAGGTCAACACGGTTGGATCGAAAGCCAACGACGCCAGGATTTCCAAGGAAGTCGTCCTTATGAAGACGGAATTGGAGAAGTTCCGCGAGCAGGTTCAGAACGTGGAATGAGTGGAACCGAGCCAGGCCTTCTGCTGCTGATCTCGGCGCCTTCGGGTGCGGGCAAGACCACCGTGTGCCAGAATCTACTGGCGGCGGATTCCAATCTCGTCCGGGCGGTCACCTGTACGACGCGCGCGGCTCGCGAGGGTGAGCAGAATGGGCGCGATTACTATTTTCTCAGTGAAGAGGAGTTTCATGCCAGGCTCGAGCGAGGGGAGTTCCTTGAATCGGCATTGGTCTATGGCAATCGTTACGGGACTCTCAAATCCGAGATCGAACGGCTCTTGGTGAAGGGGCAGAATGTGCTCCTCAACATCGATGTTCAGGGGGTGGCGAATCTCAGGGACTGCGCCGCCCGGGAACCACTTCTGGCGCGTTCATTGGTCACGGTTTTTTTGACGCCTTCCTCGTGGACCGAACTGGAACGCCGTCTGCGGATCCGGGGTTCGGATTCGGACCGTGTCATTGAGGCGCGGCTCCGCAGTGCTGCCGATGAGCTTGCCGCGTCGTTCCGGTTCGACTATCTGGTCTTGAGCGAATCGATGGACGAGGACCGGCGCCGGATCGAATGCATTCTGACCGCCGAAATGCTCAGACGGCACCGGGTGAAGCTTCCTGCCGCGCTCGAGAGGGAGGCCAAGGAAAGGGAACGTTGTGGCTAAACAAGTGGTGTTGGGCGTCACCGGGTCAATCGCCGCCTACAAGGCGGTGGATCTTGCCTCGCTGTTGACGAAAGCGGCCTGCGAGGTGGACGTCGTGCTCACCCAGGACGCGCAACAGTTCATCACGCCGCTGCCCTTCAAGACCTTGACGCGCCGACCGGTGCTGACCAATCTTTATGCTGAGGAAGAAGGCTGGAAGCCGAGTCACGTCCGTGTGGCGGATGAGGCGGACCTCCTCGTGATTGCGCCGGCGACGGCGAACAATCTGGCCAAGCTCGCTCATGGCTTGGCGGATGACGCCCTCACTTGTATTGCGCTTGCCTTGAACCCCGAGGTGCCGGTGCTCATCGCGCCGGCCATGAATCGAAAAATGTGGGCGCATCCGGCGACTCAAAGCAACGTCGGTATGCTGAGGGAACGGGGGGTCGAGTTCATTGGCCCCGAAGAGGGAATGCTCTCCTGTGGGGATGAGGGGATGGGACGCCTCTGGAATGTCGAGGGAATCAGTCAAAAGGCAATGGAAATGCTCTCGGCATCAGAGAAATAGTGTGACAGAGGTTTTTAAAAGAATCGGCGCGTTTTTCAAGAAACGGTGGCCCGATCTGGAAGCGGCCAACGATCCCCATTCCCGGCAAGTAGCCTTTCGACTGCGTCTGGTCGAGCGGAATTTCGGGCTTCCGGTCAGGGCTTCCGCTCTTATTTTGATCGGATATTATCTCTTTCAGACCAGATGGTTCGACGTCCGGATTGAAACCGACAGGGAAGTGCTCTTGGCGCTGGTTCGTTATTTCTACGTCATCTATCTCCTCCTGAGTCTTGCGACCGGGATTATGCTCTCGGGAATGGAGCAATTGCCAATCCGCTTCAGTCAGTTTGTTGTCCTGATCGTCGCGGTGATGGATATTCTCTTTGTCGCATCGATGACCGCGGTCACGGGCGGGTTTGAGAGTCCCATCTACTGGGTTTGCGTCGTTCTGATCATCCGCAATTCCATCAGCATCGTTTCGGCTCCGACCCAAATCGCGGCGAATCTTTTGGTCGTGGTGGGTTATGTGGCTGCGGGAACGATGGACATGGCCATTCAAGAGATGGAGCTGCCCGGTTCGACGAGAGGAGTGGAGCCATTTTTTCTCCGGATCGTCGTCTTGGCATTGATGTGTTCTTGCAGTTATGGCGTGCAAGCCTTGTTTGATCGGCAACGACGGGCCGAGGAAGAGTCCCGGGAACATGCGATTCGCCAGGAACAGCTTCAGGCAACGGGCCGGCTGGCGGCGGAGATTGCGCACCAGCTCAAGAACCCCCTGGGGATCATTAATAATGCGGCGTTTAACCTGCAGCGGACCAAAAAAGAGGGGAAGACGATCACTCAGCAAATCGAAATCATCCGGGAGGAGGTGGATCGGTCGGATCGGATCATCACCGAATTGATGGGGTTTGCCCAGTTGGCGGAGGGGAAGATTGAACCGATGAGTATTCCGGAACATCTCGACCGGGCGATTCAGCAGGTGTTTCCGCGGGCGGCGGAATTCAAGATCACGGTCCACCGCGAATATCAACCGGCTCTGCCGCAGATCTTCATGCAGCGAGGGCATTTATCGGAGATCTTCATGAACATCCTGCAGAATGCGCGCGAAGCGATGGAAGGGGTCGGTTCGATCAAGGTGGGGGCCTATTATGGCGACCAGTACTCCGTCATTGTGGTGATTGAGGACGATGGGCCGGGGATGAATGAAGAGCAACTGAACCAACTTTTCGAACCCTACTACACCACCAAGGAGCGCGGCACGGGACTGGGGCTTGCCATTGTCAAACACAACGTAGAGATCTACGGTGGGGAGATTTCCGTGGAGTCGAAATTGGGACAGGGCACCAAGTTTTGTTTACAATTTCCCGCTCGGACCTTAATGAAGTTGCGCCGATGACCAATGATCTACCTCCCTTGCTCGTCGTAGATGACGAACGAAACATGCGCCTGTCTCTGGAAACAGTGATGGCGGACGAGGGATACGAGACCCGCGCGGCCGAGTCCGCCGAGGAGGGACTCAAGATCTTGAAGAAGCAGGAGTGTTTTGTGGTGGTGACGGATGCTCGGCTGGGGGGGATGAGCGGTTATGATTTTTTGAAGGAAATCAAGAAGGCTTGGCCGGCCATGCCTGTATTGATGATCACGGCCTATGCCACGCCGAAGCTGGCGGTGGAGGCCATCAAGGGCGGTGCGGTGGATTATTTGGCCAAGCCCTTTGCGCCTGAGGAGCTCCTGCATGCGGTTTCCCGATGTGCCGAGCGCTACCAGTTGCTCCGGGAGAATGCGGCCCTGAAGGAAAAATCGGGTGAGTCGTTTGGATTGGAACGGATCGTGGGGGAATCCGAGAAAGTGGACGAGCTGCGAAATCTGATCCAAACCGTCGCCCCGACCGATGCGACAGTGCTGATCCTGGGGGAAAGCGGCACGGGCAAAGAGCTGATCGCGGGGGCGATCCATGCGCTCAGCCAACGGCGGGAACAAAACTATATTCGGATCAATTGCGCCGCTATCCCGGAACAATTACTGGAGAGTGAGCTCTTTGGCCATGAGAAGGGAGCCTTCACGGGCGCCATTCGGAACAAGAGGGGCCGGGTGGAGGAGGCGGATGGGGGGACTATCTTCATGGATGAGATTGGGGATATGAGTCGCCCCCTCCAGGCCAAATTGTTGCGGTTTTTGGAAGACGGCACATTTACCCGGGTCGGCGGTAATCAGGAGTTGAAGGTGGATGTTCGCCTCATCGCCGCGACCAATCGGGACATCGTGGCGGCCATCAAGGCCAATGCCTTCCGCGAGGACCTGTTTCATCGGCTGAATGTGGTCCAGTTCACGCCCCCGTCCCTCCGCGAACGGGGAGGCGACGTGATGTTGCTGGCCCACTATTTCCTGAAGCAATTCTCCCGTTCCATGAGCAAGCCCATCGAGGGATTCAGTAAGGAAACAGCCCGGTTGCTGGAAATGCATCACTGGCCTGGCAATATTCGAGAATTGCGCAATGCCATCGAGCGTTGCGTGATCCTCGAGACAGAGCCAGAGATCCAACCTTCGAGTTTGCCGGATTTCAAATTGGAAGCCCGGCTTCGAAAGACGGATCAGGATACGACCCGCGGCGATGGGGCTCTGGAGGATTTGGTCGCCGACTTTGAACGCGATTGCATCTTGAACGCCTTGGCCGAGCACCAATACAGTTTGAATCATACGGCCGAATCTCTGAAGATCAGCCGTCATTCATTGCGCTACCGAATGCATCGCCTCAAGATCAAGTTTGAACATGGTGGTGATGACGAGATGGTGGCATCGTCAGAAGAACCGTGAAGGGTATAAGCAGGCTGCAAGTGATCGTTTTGGCTCAGGGGGGAGCGCTTCCGCCCACCACTCCGTTGTCCTCTCCGGAGAAGGAAATTGAGATTTGGTCCAACGACATGGCCCTGATGGTCGGGCTGGGGATGGTGGCCCTCTTGGTGCTGGCTTTTTTTGCCAAACAGGCGTCCTCGGGAAAGGAGAGACGTCGAAAGAGGGTCTCTGAGAGTCGCTCGGTGCCGAAGGTGTCCGCCCTGCCAGAGATCGAAAGCCCCCGTGAGAGCAAGGAGCGGCGAAAACGCCGGAAACGTAAACGCAGTCATCGGCCGAGCAATCCGACCCTGGGGGAAACGGGGGGTCTCCCCCCGAAACGGGGCGGGGGCTAAACCGGCCCTCGAGTGGGTTCCCTGAGGTTCCCTGAATATGCAAGTGGGTGAAACCATTACTCAGCGGAGCGCCTCAAATCTAGCCTTCGCCTTCATCATGCTTCCGGCGGATCGGCGCCGGAGCATGTGTTCTCTTTATGCCTTCTGCCGGGAAGTCGATGACATTGCCGATGACGATGGTATCCCCATCGAGACTCGGCGCCAGGAACTGCAACGATGGCGGGACGATCTCCGGACGGCGGTTGACGGCGGCAAACCCAGTCTTCAAGTCAATCAGGAACTCCAGTCCGTGATCAAGGACTATGGGTTGCCCTTCTCGTTGTTTGATGAGCTCTTGAAAGGCGTGGAGAGTGATCTTGATACGACGCGTTATGAAACGGATGCCGCGCTGCAGGCCTATTGCTACCGGGTCGCGTCCGTCGTTGGCCTATTGAGTATCGAAGTCTTTGGCTACCAGAATGAAAGATGCCAACAGTATGCGGTTCAATTGGGGTTGGCCTTGCAATACACGAATATTCTAAGGGATGTGTGGTCGGATGCCCAGCGGGGCCGCATTTACCTGCCGCGGGAAGACCTGGCGCGGTTTCAAGTCTCCGAACAAGAAATTCTCGATGGTAAGTTTTCCCCGCGGTACCAGCTTATGGCGGGGCAGATGGCGGATCGGGCAAGAGAGTTTTATGCGGCCGCGGCGGAACTGTTGCCGGTTGAGGATCGTGGTTCGATGCTGGCCGCGGAGATGATGGGGCGGGTTTACTGGAGGCTCTTGAAGCGGTTGGAAGGTTGCAGTTTCAATGTCTTTACCGAGCAGCGGATTCGGGTCCCCAAAGCGACCAAGATTCTTCTCCTGCTCTCCACCTGGTTGGGTACAAGCCTTGGAATGGGCCGCCCGCCCTATGCCCGTTCCACATCCATCTGATGTTTGCCGCCTATCAGAACGAGATCTATGCTCGGGGTGCCGAAGGGGCACAGCCCTCGCTCCCGGTTTCGATAGAGGCGCTAGAGGCGGCGGCGGCGGTCGTGTTGTCCCCGGAAGCCTATGGCTATATCGCCGTTGCCGGGCAGGTGCCGGTCCTGTTTGATGGGGGAATCCGGAGAGGGGCAGACATGTTCAAGGCATTGGCTCTCGGTGCGGTGGCCGTCCTTCTCGGACGGCCCTACCTTTGGGGGTTGGCGCTCGAGGGTTAAGCAGGAGTTGCCGAGGTGATCCGCCGTTTGTTGGCTGATTTTGATTTGACAATGGCGCTTGCGGGTGCGCGAAGCCTGGATCAAATCAATCGCTCGATGCTGCGACGATGTGTCGGTGGGGAAGGAAGAATTGAGTCGGAACGAGGTGGGCGAGCACTATGCCAAACCGGTCATTCTGGTTGATGACCTTGGCCCGGGAGCAAACAAACGGGTCGTGAATCCCGAAATTAACCGTGATGGATCGATCGCGAAACCCGATCGAAGGCCCAGTCACTGGGCCTCGATTGGTTCAAGAAACACCTCCAGTCGCGGGTCATGGTGGAGGCCCGGGGCCATGAGGTGTGAGTTGGTTTTAAGGTGAAGGAGGACGCCAATCCAACCATTGAAGTGCGGCAGGGGGAAGGTCTGGATGCCGACCGGCTTGGTGCCTATCTGAGAAAGGAGATGGGTGATCTGGGTGAAGGGATGGCGATTGCCCAGTATCCCAGCGGTAAGTCAAACCTCACCTACTTGTTAACGTTCACGGGGCGATCGCTGGTACTGCGGCGACCGCCCCTGGGAACAAAGGCCATAACGGCTCATGACATGAGTCGCGAGTTCAACGTTTTGCGGGCCCTGAAGCCCCACTACCCTTGGGTGCCTCAGGTCGAACTCTATTGTTCCGATGAATCAGTTTTGGGGACGGCGTTTTACCTGATGGAGCGGGTTGCGGGGAGGCTTTTGCCCCGAGAGATCCCCCCGGCCTGGAACTGGAGCGTTCAGGATCATCGGCGCCTTTGTGCTGCCTTTTGGGATCGGCTCATCGCGCTGCACAGGCTGGACTATCGGCAAGTGAATTTGGGGGGGCTTGCTCGTCCCGAGGGCTATGCGCGACGTCAGATTGAGGGGTGGAATCGCCGCTTTGATCGGGCGCGCACGGCGGATGCTCCGGAAGCGAGTGACGTCATGGAGTGGCTTGCCCGGCGGATCCCGGAAGACGAAACCCCGGTGATTCTCCACAACGATTATCGAATGGATAACGTGATCTGGAACCAGCAAGATCCGTTTCAGGTCCAAGCGGTTGTTGATTGGGAAATGGCGGCTGTGGGACATCCGCTGATGGACCTGGGGAACAGCCTTGCCTATTGGGTGGAAGCGGGAGATGACGCTGCCGCGAGGGAAGCCGCCAGTCAACCCAGTGATCTCCCGGGGATGTTCAGTCGCCGAGGGGTGGTGGATTACTACCGGGAAAAGACCGGTCGCCCGGTGGAGCACATCGAGTTCTTCTATGTGGCAGGAATGTTTCGGTTGGCGGCCATTATCCAGCAGATTTACTACCGATACGATCGTGGTGAAACTCAAGATTCCCGGTTTGATGGGTGGATCACAGAAGTGCACCGGTTGGTGCGGCGCTGCCAGTCGGTGATCGCTGGCGCTCGCTGGTCTCTTGACCCTTGAATAGGCCGTGCCCTTCGGACAGGGATCATCGGCATGTGGGGGCATGGAATCTGCTGCTGCGGAGCCGGTTGAATCTGGCTCGCAACGAGTTTCAGAACCTTGATTTGTCAGGCCGCTCTGTTTCGGTTCAAACGCTGGATATTTCGGGGAATCCCCTGCCCGAGGTGGTGATTTCAGCAGGCCTTGAAACCGTAACACCGCGAGTCGAAGTCTTGCGAAGGAGCGGGATCGGCGTTGACGTGCCCCTCCGTTTGCGGGCCCTTCGGTCGTCGCCTGAAGGTTGAGCCCGTTTCGAGCTCTTTGCCGACGCCGGATCCTACCTCGTCCAACGAGCAGAGGACTTGAGACTGTGGCGAACGGTCGGTGAGGTCGAGGTGGCGCAGTCCCTCTGGCCTGCGGTGTTCTTCGAGGGGGATTCGACCGGGCTGGGTGCCGCCACCTTTTATTCCGTGACCCCGTCCTTCGTGGATCCCTGGGGGATTGTTGATGGAACCAGGTTTGTCGAAAAGAAGGGAGGGGTTCCTTTATGGGCGTGCTTTGAATCACGCTGGCGACTTACTTCTTGCTTCAGATCCGGGGAGTCTTTAAGTTTCAGAAAGAAGGGGTTCTCTGCTCTAAGATTTATGAAAAGCGAGGAAGAGTCTGTCTCTCAAAACATCAAGACGAATAAGGGGCGGTCCGGGGGATTGAGACTTTTTCTTGCTGGTTTATTGGGGCTTTTTTTGCTGTTGCTCGGGGGTCTTTTTATCGCGACGCGTTCTTGGTTTGTGACGAGCTTCGTGCTGCCTTCGGTGGGCGGGGCGATCCATTCAACCCTTGAAGCGGGTTCGATCTCGGGGGTCTTGTCATCCGATCTGGTGGTCGAAAAGCTTCAGCTGACCCCTTTTGAGGAACCCTCTCTTCTCTCCATCCGGAAGCTCTCGTTCACGTATGATCCCATGGCAATGTTCCGGGGTTCGCTGGTCGCGCGGAATCTTGAGGCGGAGGGAGTGGAAGTCGATCTCATCTTGAAACCAGATGGCAGTCTCAATGTGGACCCGGTCCTGGGGGCCTTGATGGAGGCACAACCGGAAGAGACGGCACCGCTCCTTCTTGATCTGACTCAAATCAAAATCACTGATAGTCGAATTCGATTCCGGCGAGAGGGGGATCCGGGAGGCGTTCTGTTTGAGTTGATGGGGTTGGAGGCTGAGTTGGACCGACTCGCCAACGCGGAGACGTCGAATCTCGACCTCAAGGGACAGTTCCGAATCCGGATGGGGGATCCCGCCAGCGAACTGGTTGCCAGTGTCGAGGAAACGGTCACGATCCAACTGAACGAGGCCCTTCTGCCGGTCGGGCTCGAAACTGCCCTGGTCGCTGTGGTGCAACGGGTTGAGGGAGCGTTTGCTGATTTTGCCGATAATCAATTGACGCTGGCCGTGTCCTTGAGGGATCAGCGGTTGGAGCCCCTGTCCGTCGAGCTCTCTCGTTCGGGCCAACGCCTCGGAAGGTTGAATGCGAGCGGTTCCTTGGACATCCTCGAGGCATCGGGGCAACTGGACTTCGCGATGACCGACGTCCACCCCGATCTTCTCAACCAGTTTCGTGACTTCCTTGGGTTCTCGTTTGGGGCGCCGACGCTTTCGATCGATGGAGGGATTGCATTCGGGCTTGCCGGCCAAACGATTGCCGTGGACGCGCTGCTGCGGGGGCAAGCACTTACCATTGAGAATCAAATGGGAAAAGCCCCCGAACTTGGGTTTGAACTCTCCTTCGCCGTCTCGGCCGATTCCGAGGAGGCGGTTTATCGAATTGAGAAACTGAAACTCGAATCGACCCAGGGAGAGCGTTCCCTCCTTTCGGCGAAAACCGACCGCCCCTTTTCCCTTAAATGGGGGGGAGACAAGATTTCGGTTTCACCCGCTCAGCTTGCCGTTGGACTGGAGAAGGTGAATCTTTCTGAATGGAGGCCGTTGCTCGGAGAGGCGGCAAGTGGGACCCTCGCTTCGGAGCTCTCCGTTTTGATGGGGGACGATCGTGAGGGACTATTGAGGGCGAAGGGACGTCTCTCGGTTGCCGACTGGGTTTCTTCAGACACCCCTGGCCTCGCCTCGGGATTGGGGGGGGCGGTTCAGTTTGAGGCGCGAGTCCATACCCTGGCGCAGTTCAAGGTGCCTCAACTTGATTTTCAGGTATGGAATGGGAACGGACCTCTCCTGAGCGGACAGGGGAGTCTCGGACGATCGGGTGCCCAAGAAGTCTCGATGCAGGCGGATATCAAGGCGTTCAGCCAGGGTCATGAGGCACGCCAAGGACTCGATTTCAAG
>MDTE01026432.1_pt1 | contig 19574 bp, 22 predicted proteins | sample 811231 | NCBI WGS metagenome assembly MDTE01 (sample SAMN05326651, study PRJNA326480) | marine metagenome | isolation source: seawater | place: Indian Ocean: Red Sea | collected 2010 | reverse complement strand
TGGCGTACCCAGTGACGCAGCGTCTCAGACGTGCATCCGATCTTCTCGGCGACCGACCGAATGGCGGCCCATTGCGAGTCGTGCTGGTGCTCGTGATCGAACACCAACCGGACGGCTCGCTCTCGGACCTCTGGTGAGTATTTCCTCGGTCTTCCCATGGACCCCATCCTCCCAAAAAATGGAGCCTCCGGGAAACCCGGGGCGATTCAGAACACGGTATTGTCCTCTGTTTGGGTTGTCACGAGCGGGCCCGCACAGGAGCCCGCGAAACTGCCACTTCAGAGCATGCTCATTCCCGCCATGCCGGTCAAGCGCCTCGGCCACTCGCAAGCGTTCGACTGGGATACCGAGTTCCGGTGTCCGCTCGCCGGCCAGATGACGGACCCCGCCCGTCACCTCACCGCGACGACGAGGGAAGAGGCGGAAAGCCAGGCGCCACTGGTGGCGACCACGACCTCCCGCCCAGCCGACTACGGGTCCCGAGCGGGCTCTCCGGCGACCCGCCTCGCTGTCTACCGCTTCACTCTAGAGAAGTCGACCCGCAACGATTCATCCTTGAAATTGATCGACACCACGGCAAGGTGGATGTGCCCATCAGAAATGTCATCAAAGCAGTAGATCTTCGCCAGATGCCCTTGGCGGTCCCAGACACCGCTCAGGACGGCAGTGGCCTCGGTCCCATCCTCGGCAATCGCCGTTGCCCGGCCGACCATTGCACCCCTACCTGGTGAACTTGGATTGACCGAGATATTGTAGGTCAAATAAATGAGTCCGTAGACCGAGGCGTTCCCTCTTCCTGTAATCGTGCCTCCGTTGTCGGTAAGGGCGACAGACGTAACCTTCCCCTCGAACGAGAGGACATCCTCTTCCAGCGCAATGATGTTAGACAGTGACACTCTTGGCCTCCAGTGTGTGGTGAAAGATAACCCCTTGTAATCGTAGAACATCGGTAGGTGCCGCGGGCAATCGAGGAGCGGCACCGAATTCTGCCATGGAGAGTGCGGTCGACGCAACGCTACCTTAGGCCGACCCCCTCCACGCCGGTCATCACCAGACTTCGCGGGCCGGCATACGGACAATCCATGTTGGCAAGGGAATGCACATGGCTTCGTCGGTCAATCCGGCCAACGACTATTATGTTTCGGTTTCATCGAGCCTTACTCGCCCTCCCACCAGTCCAAGTCAGCGATCGCGTCACAGCGCACCTCGCCCGCCTGTCTCATTGACTCGTCAGTGTTCCTTGTGCCACAGTAGTCACTACGCTAAATAGCGTCGTGAAATACTGGAAGTCTGTGCCCGGATATTACTATGGAGATCAAGACTTATGAAGTTAGTTAAATTCTTCGCCTTGACGCTAGTGATCTCGGTGTTCTGTGAAGCTGAAGGACGCGCGCAAGAACCACCGCCTCCGCCAGATCAATCAGTAGTTCGGCTAACTAATTGCGCGATAGACGATGGCTTCACTTTCGCTGATCTTGTAGAGAGGGCTCGTGGCCTACCTCGAAATGACACCTCTCCAGACAACGTCTTCTTTCGACGCCCCGTCTACGTGTCTGCTGAATATCAGGAACGCTGGGACGTGCAGGTCGCGCTCTTTTATCCAAGCTTTACGGAGATGATCAACCGGCGGGTAGCAGCGGCCAACTCGGTGCGGGGCCGCCTGCCCATGAGCTGCGGTCCAGCGCAGGTGCTCAGGAACTTTACTGCGCGTCAGGCGGAGGGCCCGTTCGCCAATCCGACCGCTATGACTACGTCATTTTGCCGTCTAACCGACGGTTCGCTCCGTGGCGCATTCAACCGAATCTCAACGATTGCTGGCAACTATGGTGCCGCTGGCAACGAAGCTCTTGTCCAGATGTATTTGCCTGGACTGGGAGGTCCGCTGAATCGCGAAAGTGACTTTGTTCTGGCCATTGTAGGGACTTCAAGGGAAGAGTTGACCGAAGGACTAGATCTTCGGCTTAATGGTTTCCGGCCTGAACTCGGGAACTACAGCATCGCTGGATTCTCCTGCGACAGACCATCACTGTGGGCGACCACCGGCATTTACAGCGACCTAACAAACTAATTCGTTGACTCTGAAGGGATATTTCAATGGTAAAGCGGCAGGTGCTTTTGGCAGCAGTTCTCAGCGTGTGGGCATCATCTGTCTTTGCGCAAGACAACGTCATCGCTCAGAGAATGCGATTTTGCAGCATTAATCCAGGCTACAGCATGGCTGACGTTGTTGAGACCGCGAGGGCGTTTGAGTGGTCAGACAGCACGGCCCCTGGTGTGGTCATATTCAGAGAAGCGATTGCTGTGAGTGCGGACTTTGAGTACGACTTCATATTGGATTCTTACTATCCCAGTTATTCAGACCTGGTTGAGAAGCGCGTCGCGTTTCGGAATAGACCAGGCGGACGAAATGGCCGTGGCTTTGCTGACGTTGCCACCTGTGCACCGCGCGCGGTTATCGCCAGTGTCAGGTTTGCGGTGCCACCAGGTGGCTCTCTCCCGCAGGCAAGCCCAACAGCGGTAGCTCGCTGCGAGATGAATGGAGCCACACTCGCTGATGCCATGACCGCGGCTGAGGGACTTAGCCAAGCCACCGGCGGACGCGGCGCTGTTGCGATGCCGACGTTTGGTGGGACAAGGACGGAAATGGGATCAACAGTCTCGATGCGGGTCTATTTCCCTAGCACGACGGGCTTTGGTGAGGCCATGGATCGTCTACAGCAGAACCCGCAAGGGCCGAGCGGAGACATGTCGTGCAGCACACCATCGCTGTGGCTCTCACACTTAGTGTTTGCTCGTAACAATTAACGACGTCGTGTTGATGCTTGGGGTACAGCAATGACGATCAGTACTCGTTGTGCAGTATTTGTGGTCACTCTTGGATGTTTGGTTGCAGCTGCTGGAAGCGCCAGCGCTCAGTTCGTTCTAAGAGAGGACGTGCACGTTCCACCTGGCGTAACTGCAGAGTTCGAGTCCGCGTCCAAGGCGCGGACAGCTCGCATGGCGGAAGGCGGAGTCAGCTTTGGCCGACTTGCTGCAGTGAATGAGAGCAGGAGCCATTATCGATTCCAGACGATCCTCGACGATTCATTCGCATCAGTCGGTACGTGGCGCCAAGAGATCGCGGACATGCCGGCCGGCACGAATTCTAGAGGTGTGACCGAGCTGATAGAGTCGATTGATCGATCTGTGTGGCAAGCGCGTCCAGACCTTAGCTATATTCCTGACACATTGCGTGTAGAAGCTGGTGAGATTGGCGTCGTGCGTGAGGTAGTGCTATATCCAAAGTTTGGCTTAACCCAGCAGGTAGCCGAGCTATTGAGAGAAATACGTGGGCTGTACAGACAACATGGAATCGCTGGCCGGAGGGTGGTCCGTGAACTAGTGCTCGGCGCAAAAGGTCCTGCGTTCACTATTGTGTTCCTCGCACGAGACGGTCAGGACCTGGACGCCGATCTCGAGAAGACAGGGGCCGCACTTGGCAGTGACCTGCAAGGGCTAATCGGCCGCGTCAACCGCCTGTGTCGGGATGTCGAAATAGTGAACTACACGAATAGGTCTGACCTTGGCTATCAGCCAGGCAATTAACTTAGAGAGACATTCACTCGCGACCGGCTCGCAGCACCGCCGGGTCATCAGGACACGCTAAGGCACATGTGGCCGCACCAGTTGAGCCCATAGGGCATAACCGGCCGCCGAAAGATGAAGTCCGTCATCAGTCAACAGGTGGGCCTGGGGCTGCCCGTCGATGTCGATCTGGTGCGGGCGGTAGTGGAAACCGAGTCCGGCTACGACCCGACTGCCCGGTCACGGGCGGGCGCGATCGGGCTGATGCAGCTTATGCCGGCGACGGCTGCGGATCTGGGCGTCGACCCGCTCGTGCCGGAGCAGAACATCGAAGGCGGTGTGCGCTACTTCTCGCAGCTGCTCGACCGCTGCGGTGGGGTCGAACTCGCCCTGGTGGCCTACAACGCAGGTCCGACGTTCGCCGAGCGGTACGCCCACGGAGACGTGCGGTTGTATCGCGAAACCCGGGACTACCTGCAGCGGGTCCTGTCGCGGGTGCGTGCGACGCGCTCCACCGACTAGGGCGGTCGTCGGGCCTGCCGGTCAGGGCGGGGTCGGTCCAAGCCACGCCGGTGCGGTATGCTGCGTGCCTGGAGGCACGACATGACACGACAGCAGCAGGTGCATCCTGCCGTTCTTGCGGTGGGTGCGGTGGCGCTGGGCGCCGGTCTTGCGGTGGTCACCGCCGGTGGCTCGGGTACGACGGCGATGCAGGACCTTTCAGCGGTGGAGTACGCGACCACCCAGCTGAGCGACACGGTCTATCTGGTGGAGCCGCGACCCGGTCTAGCGGGGAACCTGGCGGTGTCGGTGGGCGCCGACGGCATTCTGCTGGTCGACAGCGACATGATGCCGCTGACCGACCGCATCAAGGCCACGATCGCCGACCTGCAGCCGGGGGCGATCGACTTCATGGTCAACACGCACTATCACTACGACCATGCGGGCGGGAACGCCGGCTTCGGCCTCGACTCGCTGATCGTGGCCCACGAGAGCATCCGCCGGCGGTTGATGGAAGGCCGTGAGGCCGGCAACCGGTTTCGCGACACGCCAACGCCAACCGAGGCGCTGCCGGTGCTGACCTTCGAAGACGGCGTGGCGCTGCACTGGAACGGCGAGCGGATCGACGCCATTCGGACCAGCAACCCGTCGCACACCGACGGCGACACGGTGGTGTTCTTCCGCGACTCGAACGTCATCCACACCGGCGACCAGTACGTGAACCTGAACGGCTTCCCCTATATCGACCGCGATGTGGGCGGCAGCGCGCCAGGGCTACGAGACAACATCGCCGAGATGCTGGCCATGATCGACGACGAGACGCGCGTCATTCCGGGCCACGGACCGCTCGCGACCAAGGCAGACCTGCAGCACTATCACGACCAGGTGGCCGTCTCGATCGCCCATATCGAGGAGGCCAAGAACTCGGGGCAGACGGTCCAGCAGATTCAGGAGGCGGGGTTGCCCGAGCGGTTCACCGGCTTTACCGGCTTTCAGCCAGAGGGGGCCTGGATCCAGTACGTCTTCGACAGTCTCGACGACTAGCGGCCTTCCAGTTCTTCGACACGACCGCCGCCCATGTAGATGGCGACGTCGAGATTGCCTTCGTGGCAGGCGTACTCGTACATCACGTAGGCCGGGGCATAGGTCAGCGGCATAGAGACCGTCCATGGCCCGTCGTAGACCTCCGGGTCGTTGACGGTGAACTCCCAGAAGATCTCGTCCTCGGAAGTACGTGTGAACCGCTCCTCCAGCCGCATTGATTGACTGATCGGGAGCCCTTTCAGCCGGCCCTTGTTCGAGCTGGTGAAGATCATCGCCCGGTCGTTGAAGTTGCGAGTCTCGACCACCAGCGTGTCGCCGTCCCAGCGCGCGCGGGCGTCACCCGTCCATTGATCCACGGCGTTGTCGATATACGGCCGGTCGTCCAGCGGAATGATGCGCGCTTCGTGGATCATCTCGTGGAGGATGACCACATGGTCGCTGGTCTGCATGATCCGGTAGGCGTTGTTGTAGCCGGTAGGGAGCATCGACCCCGGGACGCCGCGAGTGATGCAGCGGTCCCAGGTGCTCATGGTGCGGTAGTCGTCTCGTTGCCTGGCGATGGCCGCCTCGCGGACGGCGGCCGCCTCGGGCTTCACCCGGATTCGCCCGTCCGGCGGATCGACCACCAGCGATGTCTGGCGTGTCGACAGCAGGCGGTCGCCGGCGTCCATCCAGACGTTGTAGGCGCCCAGGAGCTCGGGGCGTCCGGCTACGGTCTGCTCCTCGAGTAGTGCCGCCTCCTCTTCGGTGAAGATGGTCCGGGTGGTCGAGTCCTCCGGCACGTTCACGCCGCGCGTGTAGGGCATGGTGGTGCCCCGCTCGAAGGGGGTGATGGTGGCGTTGGTCCAGACGCCCTGCAAGTCAGGCTGCCCGTCGGGCAACCGGGGCAGCGTCCACGAGCGGTCCGTGGCTGGAGGTTGCGCGGCGGCGGCGCTGGCCACCAGGGCCAGCATCACCACCAGCAACGGTTGCCAAGGGCGAGGTCGCGCAATCATCAGTTTCCTCATTGCGGCAGCTCCAACACCTCGACGCTGACCCCGTCCGGGTCCTGGTAGAACGCCACCTTGACGAACTCGTTGACCGCGAATGGCTCGACCAGCGTCGGCGCGCCGACCGCGTTGAAGGCGGCGTCAGCCTCGTCGATGTCGGCGATGCTCCAGGCGATGTTGCGCAGGGCCCGGTCGGCGCTTGGCGCCGGCATCTCGCCGCCGCTGTCGGCCGCCAGCAGCCAGACCCCGTCGTAGCGAAGGCCCTCGATCTGCCCTTTCAGCTGCTCGCGTTCGCCTCCGAGGAGCGATTCGTACCAGTCGAGCGTCGCTGCCGGGTCGGGCACCCGCAGATGCACGTGGTGGAAACCGGGCCACTCGGCGTCCTCGACCAGTTCGACCTTCACGCCGAACGGATCCTCGATGAACGCCAGCTTGAACAGGCCCGGAATTTCCTCGGGCTCGGAGATGATCGTCGCGCCCGAGCCCTCGAGCCCGGCCATGGCCGCGTCCAGGTCAGGGACCGAGAGCCCCCAATGGTCCAGGACGCTGCCGTCGCTGGGTTGCAGCGATTCGGCTGGCTGGAACGCGATGAGCGTGTCGCCAATCGTCACATGGGTGGCTGGCGTCGGGGTCTTCACCGCGCCGAGGTACTCGATGTACCACTCCACGGCTGCTTCAGGGTCTACGGCCGCGATATGGATGTTGTGGTAGCCGGTGATACGGATGCTCGCGTCTCCGACCGTCGAGCCGGCCACGACGGCCAGCGCCACGGTCGCGATGGAAAGGTTCAACGTTCTCTTCATGCTGCCGATTATAGCGAGTCGAGTTTCGCGTCGAGGGCCTGTCGCACGTCGGCCTCCCCTGGCGCCGTGACCTGATCCGGCAGGTCGGGGCCGAACACGCGCCGGAGGTCGTCTGGCGCTCCCGCGCCGAGCGCGTTGCGGAGGGCGCGATCGGCGAGGGTGTGCTCGGCGCGAGCCGCTCTTCGTCCCACGCCTCTGGTCCCCGGGCCACCCGGTCCATGAGCGTCATGGTTTCGTCATTGACGTCGGCGTCTTGCATGACCGCGAACGCCATCCAGTAACGCAGGGCCGCGTTGGTCGTGGTCGGTGCCTCGACAGGCTGCTCGCCCGTGTGCGCCGAGAGGCCAAGGGCCAGGATGCCGGCCAGGAACGCCGCCGTGGTCTGGTATCGCATGTCGTCCTCGCTAGTCGGAGCCCAATCGCAGCAGGTCCGCCGGTTCTCCCACGTGTGAGAGCAGGGTGGGAGCCGCTCTCAGCAGGGCTTGATCGAACGCATCGGGATCGTCCCGATACACGACGGACCACTCGCCGAGCGTGATCGGGGTGTCTGGTTGACTGGCCCGTGCCGGCGGGGCGGGCCGCGCCACATCCTCGCTGGGTAGAGAGCGGAGGAGGCCCACCGTCGCGGCGCCGAGCAGTAGCGCCGCCGCCTACCCCAGCCAGCGCGCTCGCGGAGGCCGCGCCAACGGGTCGGGGAGCGGTCCAGGGGCGGTTGGGCGGAACCGGCGGAGGTACGCCTCCAGCTCCGAGTCGCGCTCTGTCATCGCGGTGGCCCCTCCAGTGGCTCGAACTGGGCCCGAAGCTTCCGTAAGGCGTACCGATAGCGTGAAGCCACGGTGTTCGCCGAGGCGTCGACCGCCTGCGCCGTTTCCTCCAGCGTCAACTGTCCCCAGATACGAAGCACGACGACCTCCCGTTGTTCCCGAGGCAGGGTTGAGAGCGCGGTCTGTAGAGCCAGCGCCGCGTCGTCCATCCCTGCTGGTCCCTCGAACCAGTCGACGTCGATGGGCGTTTCGCGCACATGTCGACGCCGTTCGTTCAGGGCGAGGTTGCGGACAGATCGGAACAGATAGGCCATCGGGTTCCCTCGAATCCGGATATCACCGCGCAACAGCCGAAGAAACACCTGGTGGACCACATCCTCGGCCGCTAACCCATCGGGCGTCAGTACGCGTGCGTAGGCCAGCAGGGCCCGGCCGTGGTGGTCGTACAGCTGGCCGACCTCCTCGGCGTCGAGTGAACGTCCGTCACCTCGTCCGACCACGCACTATGAATGACACACGAGTGGGACGGTTTCGTCTATGCTCCGGCGTCAGGGAAGGTCTGAGATGTCGAAGAACGTGGTACGCCGGGCGTGCGGGATTCTTGCGCTAGTTGTGCTGATCGTCGTCATGGTGCTCGCTCGCCAGCATTTTCACTATCTGAATGAACGTCGGGCCGCTTTGCAGGACGAGCAGCCGCTCTTTTATGGAAGCGACGCCTTTCACGTCGTCACCTACCTCGAGCTCGCTGACGACCGGGATCTGATCGAGCGACTACGGTCGTTCAAGCAGCTTACCGAAGGGCTGGGCGCCACCTGGATCAACGCTGGCCGCGTCGCCACCAACGGTGTCGGATCCACCCAGCTCGGCGACTCCAACTGGTCGGCGGTGATGCTGCTGCAGTATCCCTCGCGCTCCGCCTACGATGAGGCGGCCGCGTCGCCCGGGTTCAAGAAGGCGTTGGCCGGGTTCGATCGACATTACTCCCACGGCATGCGCCGGGGGATGACCAATAACCTGATGATGCCCCAGCGGATGCTCCAGCGTCGCGTGTCGGCGGCACTCTGGGGGCCCGAGTCTCCGAGGCCTTTCGATCCAGCCGATACGGTTCGGCCGCATCATCAGCAGATGATCAAGAACATGCTCGGCCAGGAGGATCCGGCCGGTAAACCGGCCGTCGTCTACAACCTCCAGCTGACCGGGACCGCGGAGCAGCAAGCGGCCAACGCGCGGTATGCCGAACCGATGACGGCGATGATGGGGCGTGGCGGCTTCGGCCCGTTTCACGTGGGCGCGGCCGAGGCGGTGGAGGGCAGCCTCAACTTCGATAGCATTTTGATCGCCGCCTATCCGAGCCTGCAGTTCTTTGCCGACATGATTGGCAGCGGCTTCTATCAGGGCATCTACCACGACAAACAGCTCGGCGACACGCAGGCGACGGTGACCTATCCGATCCTGGATCTCCTGTAGCTGACGCCTACCTCCGGGTTCCGGGAAGCACGACGTCGGGCGAGCACTGGTCCGGATGGGTCCGGACTTAGGGGTTGTTGCACGGGTCGGCCGGTGAGGGCGGAAGCTCTGCCAGGTTCCATGGGCCACACGCGTCCCGGCCTTCCAGCCGACTGGCGGCACCTCGTTCTATCCCTTGTCGCTCCCGGCACTGGCGCTCGCGGACCTCGGCCGGGTCCTCTTCGTCCGCGCAGATCAGCCGAGGGCCGTCAGGGGACGGTCTGAGTTTGGTGGGATCGACACACCGGTTCATCACCAGGAGCAGCTGCTGACACATCGGCTGCGCCCACCCACCCAGCGACTCGTCGGTGCATTGGTCGAGGAGGAACGCGGCACGCGCGCAGACCTGTTCCGGTCCCCCAGCGGTGCGGCCGTTGTCCTCGGGCGGATCGGGGTCACCGCCCGGCGTGCTCCAGCCGCCGGGCGGCGTGCCGGCATCGGTGTCGGCGGTATCGGTCTCAGCCGCGTCGGCGTCATCGCTGCTGACAAGATCCATCATCGCGTCCCAGATGACCCCCAGCCATGATCTGTTGTCCGCAGTTGCCGCGGTCTCCTTCGCTTCTTCCTCGACGAGGTAGTCGCGCGCCGCCTGGCTTCCCCTTGAGTAGCTCTTGCACCAGGCCTTGCGGCCTTCCTTGTCCAGCGCGAACGGCGACGATGGCGCCAGATGGCAGACGTTGAACCGCTGACACCAGTAGCCCAGGTTGAAGGCTTGGGTTTCGATGTCCGTGGAGTAGACCTTCGCCATCTCGTCGTGCAGCCGCTCCAGTCCGAGCAGCTCTTCTTGACTGAGATTCTGGTCGTCGTAGGGAATGCCCTGTCGAAAATCGACGATCGACTCTTCCTGGCAGCTGTCTGCGGTTTGGGAGAGAAGCTGGGCCGCTTGCGACGTGTCGCGGCTCCGACGGTCGCCGGGAAGCTCTGGCGCGACCCGCACCTTAAGGTCGGGGGCGCCGCAGTTGGTCAACGCGGCGCCTTCTGGCATGGTGGCCAGTAACGCCACCAGCGTCTTCAACGAGGTCGCGTCGTAGCGTTCGGCATCGAGGATCTCGTCGAGCGTGTAACACCGCAGGTTGCCCCTGTCATCTGGACCGCAGACGACGGGCCCGTCGTTGTCGGGTGTCGGGCGTTGTGCCCACGCCGAGGGGGCACCGAGACAGCCGGTCACGATCAGGCCGATCAGCACACGACTGGCCAGGAAGTTGGACATATCGGCAAGAGATTCGTGATCTGCTCCGTGGCGTGCGGGCGTTCTTCCAGTCCCAGGCCGCCAGCAACCCCGAGATCCAGCTGCTGGTCGACTCGGTGGCTCTTGGTGGCGAGGGTATGACCGCGCCGGTGTCGTTCAATCTGCAGTCCGAGACCCTTGACACGCTATTCGCCGCGCACGGCAACGACGCCCAGTAACTCCGCGAGGACGCTCCACTGCTCGGGACGGCGTGTGTCGTCCAACCATACAGGGCCGGGCCGAGAGGTCCGGCCCTGTATGGTTCAAGCTGCCGGAATTCCGTGGACGCGGTCGTCGAGCGCGGCCGAAACCGCCTAGACTAGGAGGCGGAGGTTCTGCCCAATGTCGTATCGCGCTATTGCTCTCGCCGCCGTCCTGGTCACGGCCCCTGGCCTCGCGCTGGCCCAGGACACACCCGCCGAGTTTCCCCGCACCCCGGAGGGGCGCCCCGACTTCACCGGTCTCTATGACGTGGCGACGATGACGCCCGTCGAGCGGCCGAGCGAGTATGACGGCCGGCTGCACCTTACCGAGGAGGAAGTGGCCGAGATGGTGCGGTATGAAGAGCTGCGCAACGAGCGTGACCTCGCGCCCCTCGATCCGAACCGTGAGGCGCCGCCGGTGGGAGGCGACACGTCGCCGACCAACTCCTACCTCGAAACCCTGTTTCGCTTTGGTGGCGGTACCGTCGGAGGCTACAACCTGTTCTGGCTGAGTCCCGGCGAGCGGCCGGTTACCATCGATGGTCAGGCTCGCACGTCACTGATCATCGACCCGGAAGATGGCCAGGTGCCGCCGATGAAGGCCGAGGCGCGTCAGCGGATGGCCGCACTCCTGGCCACAGCCGCCGCCCCGGACGCCGGCGAAGCCGGCGGCGGCGAAGGGGCCGGTCCGCAGTACGACGCAGCAGACCGTCGGCCCCTGGCCGAGCGCTGCATCCTGGGCTTCGGGTCCACTTCGGGTCCGCCGACCCTGCCGAACTACTTCTATAACAACCTCAAGTTCATCGTGCAGAACGACGACTGGGTGATGATCTACAACGAGATGGTCCACGACACCCGCATGATCCGGATCGATGGCGAGCCGCTGTCACCGAAGGTGCAGCAGTGGATGGGCAGCTCGGTGGGGCGCTGGGAAGGCGACACGCTGGTGGTCGAGACCGCCAACTTCACCAACAAGACCCGCTTCCGGGGGTCTGGCGAGGAGTTGAAGGTGACCGAGCGCTTCTCGCCAGGTCCCGATGGCACCATTCACTACCAGTTCACGGTGGAGGACCCGACGACCTGGGACACGGCCTGGACCGGCGAGTATCCCTGGAACCCCAGTGGCGAAACGATCTTCGAGTACGCCTGTCACGAAGGGAACTACGCGCTCGACACGGTCCTGCGCGGCGCCCGTCTTGCCGACAGGGAAGCGGCGGCCGGACGCTGACCGTTCCTCGCGTAAACGCACAGGAGGCAGGCATGGCACGCAGCATCGTCTTCGGCGTGATGGTCGCCCTCTCGGTCGCCGTGGTGGCCACCCAGGACCGTGAGATGGTCATCGAGGTGGAGCAGCTCGAGGACAACCTCTATGTGCTGCGCGGCCAGGGCGGAGGTGGCAATACCGGAGTCTTCGTCACGAGCGACGGCGTGGTGGTGGTCGATACCAAGAACCCGGGGTGGGGGCAGCCGATTCTCGAGGCGATCGGTGAGCTGACCTCGAACCCGGTCACGACCCTGATCAACACCCACAGTCATGGCGACCACGTGAGCGGCAACGTGGCGTTTGCCGACTCGGTCGAGTTCGTCGCCCACGAGGTGACCAGGTCGAACATGGAGGCGATGCGGCCTTATACCGGCCGCACCGAGCCGCCGGTGAACGTGTTCGCCGACACCGGCGGATACGGATTGCCGACGCGTACGTTTACCGATCGGCTGACCCTCGGCAGTGGGGCCGATCAGGTGGACCTTTATCACTTCGGCCGCGCGCACACCGGCGGCGACGCCTTCGTGGTGTTCCCGGCGCTGCGGACGATGCACGCCGGCGACGCGTTCCTTGGCAAGCGCGTGCCGTTCCTCGATGCCGAGAACGGCGGCAGCGGGGTCGCGATTGCCGACACCCTCCAGCGCGCCCACGACACCATTCCGGATGTCGACACCATCATCACCGGCCACAGCACCCAGATGAGCTGGGCCGATCTGAACGAGTGGGCGGCGTTCAACCGTGACTTCCTGGCGATGGTGCGGGCGGGTCGCGAAGTCGGCAAGAGTGTGGACGAGATCGCGAACGAGTGGTCGGTGCCGGCGCAATACCGCGACTACGGGGAGCCGAACGCGGCATCGGTTCGACGGAACGTCCAGGTCATCGTCGACGAGCTCGAAGGCTAGCGGGTCGGGCTTCGAAGGGGAGGGATAGGCATGCGCGTTCGACGCACGAGTCTGATGCTGGTGGTGGGTGCCCTTTGGGTGGTGGGCGGCAGCGGCGTGTTTGCCCAGGAGCCCGCCGAGGCGCCGCGTACGTCGTGGGGCGCCCCGGATCTGCAGGGGGTTTGGGACTTCCGCAGTCTTACCCCGATGCAGCGCCCCGAGGAGCTCGCCGAGACCGAGACCTTCACCGACGAGCAGGCGGCGGCGTTCGCGGTGGACGAGATTGGTCGGCGCAGCCGCGATTCCGAGACATCGGAGCGCGCGGCCCGAGCGCGCACGGGCGACATCATTCCCTACAATGACTTCTGGTTTGACGAGGGAACGTCGGTGACCACCGACCGAACCTCGCTGATCGTCGATCCGCCGAGCGGCCGCATTCCAGCGCGGACGGCGGCGGCCGAGGCCGCCGCGGCAGAGCTGGCCAGGGTCAGAAGCGGCGTGACGAGCCATGAGCCGACGCCTGGCGGGTGGGTCGAAGACCTCGGCCCGGGCGGGCTGCAGGTGCGGTGCATCCTCGGCTTCAACTCGGGGCCGCCGATGACGCCGAGCGCCTACAACAACAACGTGCAGGTGTTTCAGACCGAGGACACGGTGGTGTTGTTGGCCGAGATGAATCACGAGGCGCGCGTCGTGCCACTGGGCGGGGAAGATCACGCGCCAGACGCGGTCCGGATGTGGACCGGCGATTCCCGCGGCCGCTGGGATGGTGACACGCTGGTCATCGAGACCCGGAACTTCCTGCGGGAGACCAACTTCATGCAAGGAGTGACCAGTCGTGGGCTGGTCCTGACCGAGCGGTTGACCCGCGTGGACAACGACACGCTGCGCTATGACGTGACGGTGAACGACCCGCAGGTGTGGACCGCGTCCTGGACCTTCTCGGTGCCGATGCGGCGGAATCCACAGCCGCTCTTCGAGTACGCCTGCCACGAGGGCAACTACGGGCTGACCAACATCCTGGCCGGCGCCGTCATGGAAGGGGTCCAGTAGGTACGCGGTCGCCTACAGTGACTCGGCGAACCCCTTGATGTCGCGCACCGTGGCGGCGAACACGTCCGGCATCGCGCGCCGGAAGATGGCGTCGCCCGCGTGACAGGTGCCGTTCACCGTCCGTCCCACCACACTCACTCCCGCCGCGTTCAGCGTCTGGTAGTAGGCCAGGCCCTCGTCCCGTAGTGGATCCAGCTCGTTCACCGAGATGACGTGCGGCGGCAGCCCCTCGAGGTCGGCCGGCGTGGCGTAGTAGGGCCAGCAGAGCGGGTCGGTGCCGTGGGCCCCGGTCGGGTCATAGAGCGACGACAGGATGCCAAACATCTCGCAGGCCACGAAGCAGCGTCCTTCGAGCGCGATGTGCTGCAGGGTGGCCTGCCAACGGGGTCGACCGTCGGCCGTCGGGGCTAGATAGGTGTCCACACCCTTGCCGTACATGGCCATCCGGGCCAGCGGCATGTAGTTCTCCCAGCAGATCAGTCCGCCGACAGTCCCATGCTCGGTCTCGACCGTGGTCAGCGTGCTGCCGTCGACCTCGCCCCAGATGAAGCGTTCCGCCGCGGTCGGCGTCAGCTTGCGGTGCTTGCCCAGGAGCGTTCCGTCGGGCCGATGTAGACGAGCGTGCAGAAGAGCGTGCCTCCGCTGTAGGTGCTGTCGCGTTCGACGACCCCCATGCAGAAATGGACACCGGCCTCGGCTGCCGCGGCGGACATCTGTTCGATCTCGGGGCCGGGCACGGTGATCGCCTCGGACCAGTAGCGGGCCCAGACGCGGCGCCCGGCCTCGGTGCGTCCACCAACCGCGGTGCCGAAAGCCAGGGCCCAGGGGTAGCCGCCGACGTAGGCCTCCGGGAACAGGACCAGCCTCGCGCCTTCGCCAGCCGCTTCGGCTGTCGTCCTGCAGACGGTGTCGACCGCGGTATCGCGCTGGAACAGGGCGGACGCGGCCTGCACTACGGCGACCCGCACGGTTCGGGATTCGGTCATGTTGTTTCCGATCCGGTCAGTCGCCGGAAGCCAGCAGCAGATCCAGGCCCCGCGCGAAGTTCTCAGGCGTTGGCAGCTCGTGCCCCATGCCGTCGATGTCGAGCAGGTGGAGGTTGGTGAACCCATCGCCCTCGAAGGCCTCGGCTGCCGCGCGACACTCGTCCCGGTTGAAGTCGCCGCTGCCGGTCATGATGACCAGCGGCTGGCGCCGGGCGCGGTCAAGCACGTCGGCCGCCGGAGCAGGAAACTGCGGGACGAGCTGTCCCGAGGACGGCGGCCTGACCGCCAGGTAGGTCGTGACCCCGATGATCGGGAACCCGCCGGCGAACAGCTCCGGATAGGCGACCGCGTGCATGGTGGCCATCCGTCCGCCGCCCGAAAGTCCCGAGACGAAGACCCGGTCCGGGTCGACGTTGTACGCCTGCTGCACGTTCAACGCGGCGTCGAGCGCCAGCCCGGCGCGGGGAAACAGGTGGCGCTGGTTACCGGCGTTGTCGGCGCCGATCCAGATCAGCCGCCGCTCGTCGAATACCTTGCGAAGCGGGGGCGGGATGCCGCCGGTGTCGACCGGCGAGCTCCAGACCAGCACCCCGTAGGGTCCCCCATCCGGGTCGTAGTCGTTGGGCACATAGAGGCTGAAGCTCTCGCTGTCCAGGTTGTAGTCCCAGCGGCTGAGCGAGCCCGGGAACTGGAAGCGCGCGCTCCAGCGGCCCGCCTCGGATTCGGGAGACCGCTCGCTCAGCCGCGCCTGGAACGACCCCGTGCGGTGTGGGGTGAGCGGCTCGACCTCCTGCGAGAGGGCACCGGTGGCGCCGCCCAGTAGGGCGACCAGCACGAGAGCGACGCACGCACGCATGGTGATGGCTCGGTCAGGGAGCGAGGCTGGCGGTGTAGGCGACGATATCGACGATGTCATCGAGCGACAGGTCCTCGACCGCGGCGTCCATCAGGTCGGACCAGGCGCCGTTTCGCACGCCGGTCTGGAAGTCGTAGAGCTGCCGCGCCATGTAGCTGGGCGATCGGCCGGCCAGGGCTGGCACCGGGCCGAGTCCCCGCAGGCCAGGCCCGTGGCAGACGGTGCAGCCCTGGGTCTTGGCCTCGCCGCGGGCCACCGATCCGGTCGGCACGTAGGCGATGAACCCGGTGGCGTCGTCGCGGAGCTTTGTCCGTTCGATGTCTTCCGGGGTCTCGACGATCCGGGTGCCAATCGGCTCGGTGCCGGCGCCCTCGAGCACCTCATGAATCCACCCGGCGAACTTCGTGCGGGGCACCTCGTCGGTCTCGACCACCCGGACCCACTGCCGGAACGGCATCGACGCGAAGTACTCGGCGGCCACCCGTGCCTCGGCGTCGGTGGCGGCCAATCCGATCCGCTCCATGAACGATGGCGGTCCCATGCGCGGCTCGCCGCTCTTGCGCAGGCCGTTCCGCCAGTCGGTCATCTGCTGGACGATGTATTCGTAGGGCTGCCCGGCCACGCTGGCGTTTTCAGGTTTGCCTTGCCCGTTGGGCAGATGGCAGTAACCGCAGGCCACCACGCCGTCGCCGCCCCCGGTGGCCACGACCGCGGGCATCGGGGGGTGCGCGTCAGGGTGCCAGTCGGGCGGACCGTTGTTGATGTTGATCTGGGACCGCGGGATCCGAAGCGGCGAGTTGGGCACGGTCACCACTTCGTTCGGGTCCGGCGTCGGCGCGTCGTCGGGCACCGGGTCGTTGAGCACATACGCCCAGGGCATGACCGTGTTTGCGCCGTCGGTGGCCTGCGCCTGCGCGTTGGTCGCCCCGGCGCCCGCCAGTGCGGTCGCCGCCAGGATTGTCAGCAGTCGGTTCGAGTGAGATGTCATCGTTCAGTCCTTCTCAATCCTATGGACTAGGGAACCGGTACGCGCTCGAGTAGCTCGTCGTGCCAGTTGAGCACGACGTTGATCTCGGCGTCCGGTCCCTGGGCCGAATCGGCCGGCTTCATCATCAGAAACCGCCCATCGTCCGTCATGTCGTAGGCGCGGGAGAAGTCGTCGACGTAGTCGCCCTCAAAGAGGACTGTCGGGGCGCCCAGGGTCAGCGACTCTCCGGCGTCCACCGCCACGACCATCATGGCCGTCGGAGTTTGGTAGAAGAGTCGCTGTCCATCGCTCGACCACGTCGGCGAGTGGCCGCCGCCCACCGAAACACGCTGACGACCCTCCATCGACGGAAAAGGAGCCACGTAGACCTGGGCCGAGCCGCTGTCGTCAGACCGGTAGGCGATCCAGCGCCCGTCGGGCGACAGAGATGGGTTGCCTTCGTTGTTGGCGGTACCGAGCAAGGTCTCCCACGCAGGGGTCACCCGCAGGAGATCGGCCGCGCGTGTGTTCGTCCCCGCGGCGCGTTCCTCGGCCCGAGAGCCGGTCAGCGAGTTGTACATCCCGTAGTTGCCTTCGTGGCAGGCGTACTCGTAGAGCGGCTGGTCGCTCAGGTTCATGGGCATCCGGCCGGTGAACGTCTGGGTGAAGACGGTCGGATTGTCGACCGTCCACTCGTAGGTCAGCGTCCTGTCGTCGGTCCGGGTGAACCGCTCGGTGAGCGTGAGGTGTTCGCCGGTGCCCCACGCGTCTCGCGTGGTGCTGAAACTGCCCACCTTGTCGGTGAAGTTGGTCGTCTCGACCACCAGCGTGTCGTCGTCCCAATATCCGCTCGAGCTGCCGAGCCACTGTTGCACATCGGCATCCAGCGGCACCGCGTCGTTCAGCCGTACGATCCGCACGTCGTGGATCATTTCGACCACGAGCGCCACATGGGTGGGGGTCTGCAGGATCTGGAGGTTGTTGTTGTAGCCGGCGGGCAGAAGCGGCGGGCCGGTGCTGAAGCTCAGCAGGCAGCGCTCCGATAGGCCGCGGTCTTCCGGGCCGTCGGCGCCGATGCCGCCGGCGCGGACGCGGACCGGGCGGCTGCCAGAAGCCGCGTGCGCGGCGGCGCGGGCTCTCTCGGCCGCGGTCACCGCCGGGAGCCTGCCGTCGGGCGGATCGACAATCAGCGACGACTGTGTCAGCGCCGTCTGGCGCGAGCGCTCGGTCCAGACGTCCTGGGCATAGGTTCCGGGATCGCCCGGGGCCGGGTCGTTCTCGTCCTGGGCGACCGCGGCGGCATGGCCCGCCGCAGCGACGCCCGCCGCCTCCTCGGCCGTCAGCGTCTCCCGACCGGCAAACTCGTCGGATCGCTCCAGGGGCGTGAACGTCCAGTACTCCCAGACACCCTGGATGTCCGGATCACCCCACCCGGTGGTCTGGGTTTGACCGGCGGCGCCCAGTGGGGCGAGCGCGATGATGCCAAGCGCTGCTACCGCTACGCCGAAAGGTGTGCGAAGGGGGCGTGCCATGCCTCGGATTATAGCGACGGAGGCCCGCCGCGACTTCGAGCCGGAGTTCGTGGGACCATGTCGGCATGACCAGACAGACATGGGTCGTCGTCGGGCTTACTGGCGTGCTGAGCGTCGGTGTCGCAGGTTGCGCGGGGCCCCCCACCGAGCAGGGGCCGTCTGCCGACCTGATCTTCGTCGGCGGCAACATCGTGACGATGGACCCGGCCCAGCCCACGGTGGATGCGGTGGCGGTCCAGGGCGAGACGGTCGCGGCGGCCGGCACGCTCGATGACGTGATGGCACTGGAGGGGCCGTCGACCCGGGTGGTGGAACTTGGCGATGGCGCGCTCCTTCCGGGCTTCATCGACGCGCACGGCCACTTCCTGAGCGTCGGTCGCGGACTCGACACGCTGTCGCTGCATTCGCCGCCGATAGGCGACGTCACCACCATCGACGAACTCGTGGCGAAGATCGCGGCGTGGATTAACGAGCAGCAGATTCCGCCGGGCGAGACGGTCGCCGGACGGGGCTACGACGATTCGTTGCTGGCAGAGGGGCGTCACCCGACCGCCGCCGACCTCGACCGGGCCTCGACCGAGCATCCGATCGTCCTCACCCATGTGTCGGGGCATCTGAGTGCTGTCAACTCGGCGGCGCTGTCGGCCAGCGAGATCACGGCCGACACGGGTGACCCGCCGGGTGGGCACATCCGTCGCGTCGAAGGATCTCGGGAGCCGAACGGCGTGCTGGAAGAGACGGCCAGCCGATTGATGCGGGTTGATCGCGGAGCGCCGCTCACCGCCGAGGCGACCGACGCGCTGATCCGGCGGGCCATCGACGTCTACCTGTCCTATGGCACCACCACTATCCAGGACGGCGGCACCGGCAACCGCTTCGCCGAGACGCTGCACGCCGCGGCCGACCGCGAGCCGTTCAAGGCGGACGTGGGCGCGTATATCCGGGCCGGCTCGGTTGAAGAGATCGAGGCGCTCGAGTACGAGCCCGACTACAGAAACGGCGCCCGCGTGGCCGGGGTGAAGCTGATGCTCGATGGGTCGCCGCAGGGGCGCACCGCCTGGGTGACCGTGCCTTATGAAGAAGGGCCGCCAGGGGCGCCGGCCGACTACGTTGCCTACGGCACCATGGAGCCGGACGACTACAAGGAGCAGGCGGCGGCCCTCCTCCGGCGGGGCGTGCCGTTCCTAGTGCACGCCAACGGTGACGCGGCGATGGACCTGATGCTGGACGGGGTCGACGAGGCGCTGGCCGGTATGGACGAAGCCCCCGACCACCGCTCGGTCATCATTCACGCCCAGCTGATGCGGGCCGACCAGCTCGACCGGGCCGCCTCGCTCAACGTCGTGCCGTCGTTCTTCTCGGCGCACGCCTTTTTCTGGGGCGACTGGCACCGGCGCAGCTTCGGCGAGGAGCGGGGCAACAACGTCAGCCCGATC
>MDTE01132481.1_pt1 | contig 19587 bp, 20 predicted proteins | sample 811231 | NCBI WGS metagenome assembly MDTE01 (sample SAMN05326651, study PRJNA326480) | marine metagenome | isolation source: seawater | place: Indian Ocean: Red Sea | collected 2010 | reverse complement strand
GCAAGTATTTGGATTCATACGCTCAAGCTCCCATGGCAATTAGGAGCTGATTTTTTTATGAAGTATTTAGCTGATGGTGATCCAGCCAGCAACACACTCAGTTGGAGATGGGTCGCCGGACTTCAAACCAGAGGCAAATCATATCTGGCTACCAAATCTAATATTCATAAATTCACAGATGGTCGATGCACTCTTAAAGATCATACATTGTCTAAATTAGCAGTTGCACATACTTTTTTAGATTATCCTGTTAACTCTATGAAATTTAATGAAATGATTAATATTGAATGGGATGAAAATACTGGTTTATTAATTACATGTGAAGATTTAGACCTTGGGACAGCGACAGACATCGTGTTTCCAGTTCAACATGCGTATATGCTTTTGAATACGCCAGAAGAAAATGGAGTTTATAGTGATAGTATTCTCAATTTCAAAAAAGAATTATGTCTTGATGTTGTCAATAATATTAATAAAAAAATTCAGTCAGTGAGCAGAAGTGATGAGATAGATCTAGTTTCTTGGATAAAAGATAATAAGCTTAAAAAAATTGTAACGCTATCTACCCCTGTTGGATATGTTAACGACTACATTTATGATAAAAAAAATGAGATGAAAGATTGCTCGGTTGAGTTTATAAAAATATTCAGAGAGTATGATATGAAATTCTGGAATTTTGCAAATAAAGGATTTTTCAACTTCTTTCAAAAAGCTAAAACTAAACTTGCTAACTGATCGCGCACGGGAGGATTCGAACCCCCGACCCCAAGCTTAGAAGGCTCGTGCTCTATCCAACTGAGCTACGTGCGCTAGTCATTGTCGATAACTTTTAATTTCTCAGAAATTCCTTTAGAAGGCTCTAAACCTCCTATTTTACGCAAATTCTCAACTTTTTTAACTAATTTCTCAGTCCTCTGTTTACCATCCTCAATAGAATTCGTGGCAGCATTAAATGATTTCTCTATTTGAAGAAATGCGTCAGTTACTAAACGGGCAGAGTTATAAATATCTGTAGCACTTTTAATGATTTCAGCAGTTGCATTTGATTGTCTTTTAATGTTCCAAGCTCTTGATATAATTTGGATTATTGCAATTAGTGTAGTTGGACCAACTATAGCTATCTTGTTTCTCAGAGCAATTTCAGTGAGATTTTCATTTAAAGCTGCTATATATGCACCTTCGACAGGCATAAACATAACTACAAGATCTAAAGATGATTCTCCATACAGAGACTGATATTCTTTAGACGCAAGAGATTCAATGTGTTTTTTGACAGAGGTGATGTGCTTTTTAAGAGAGATTTCCTTAAGCTTTGTATCGCCCGATTTAAGATAATCATTATAATCAGAGAGTGAGACTTTGGAATCAATAATTACTTTCTTTTTATCAGGCAGATCAAGAATTATATCCGGTATTTTGTCTGAGATACTCATTTGTTCATGGAAATGGGTGCCATCTACCAAACCTGCTTTTTCAAGGAGAACTTTTAAACTCAATTCACCAAATTTACCTGCGACAGATCCTCCTTTTGTGAGAAGAGTATACATCTCACCCACGTTGTTTGATGCATTTGAAACTACTGTATTCATCTCAATAAGCTTTTCAAAATTGGCATCAAGTTTACGTTCTAAACTATTGATATCAAATAATTTATTTTCCTTATTATTCTTTGTTATTTTTTTAATTACGAATAATTGATAACCCACAACAGATATTAGGATGATGATTATAATAAAGGAAAGTTCTAATTCCATATCGTAATTATACACCGTCAATGAAATAAATGCGTGATATCAAACAAATGCTTTGTTAATCTAGAGTCCTAATAAAACAGAGTTAATAGATTTCATGGATTTAGAATGACAAATACGCTAGTTTGGCTTAGAAATGACCTTAGGATGAAAGATAATCCCTTATTTGATTACGTAATCAAAAATAAACGCCGCATATTGCCAGTTTTTGTTATTGACAGCAATAATAATCTTGGTCCATCAAGCAAGTGGTGGTTATACAAAAGTATTAAATCACTGTCAAACTCAATGAATAATAATTTACTTGTTTTAGATGGAGAGACAGAGGTTATTATTAAGCAGCTAATCAAAGATTACAGAATTGAAGAGATTTTGTGGGGCAGACGATATAATCCGGAAGATGTTGCTATAGACAGAGACATACAAAAATTTGCGAAAAATCAATCAGTTGAGGTGAAAATATTTGAGACTTCTTTACTTGCTAACCCGTCAGAAATCCTCAAGAAAGACGGGACACCTTTTAGAGTTTATACTCACTTTTACAAACAGAAATATCAAGATCTTAAGTTTGAGTCGTTGGTATATAACAATAATCAAATACAATTTTTGCCTATTAATCAATCGAATTCCATAAATTCCGTAGAATCAAAGATGCTAGAAAAAAACGAAAACTGGTACAAAAAATTTGAGAAATATTGGAATCCTGGTGAAGAAGGAGCACATAAGAAACTTAAATCTTTTATAGAGTTTGGCATTGATGGATATTCAGATGGTAGAAATCGTCCAGATAAAAATCATGTCTCTATGCTCTCTCCACATCTTCGTTTTGGTGAGATATCACCGCAACAAATAATAACCGACTTAGATATAAGCAATAATAATGATGCAGAAATTTTTTATAAAGAACTCGTCTGGAGAGAATTTTCTCATCATCTACTCTACCATTTTCCACAAATAGTAAGTCAGAACTTACAAAATAAATTTGATAATTTTCCTTGGATATTGAATAAAGACCATCTAAAAAAATGGCAAAGAGGAAAAACGGGTTTCCCAATCGTAGATGCAGGAATGAGACAACTATGGGAAACTGGATATATGCATAATAGAGTAAGAATGATAGTGGGTTCATTCCTCGTTAAAAATCTTTTGATCGATTGGCGACATGGTAGAGATTGGTTCAATTATACATTAGTTGATGCTGATACTGCTAATAATAATGCTAGCTGGCAATGGGTTGCTGGCTCAGGGGCAGATGCAGCTCCATACTTTAGAATTTTCAATCCTATTACACAAGGTAAAAAGTTTGACCCTCAGGGTAAATACGTCAGGAAATTTGTACCAGAGTTAGTTAAAGTACCAGATAAATATATACACGAACCTTGGCTTTATAAAAAAGACTTATTATCAGAAAGTAACTCGAATGATGCAGATGCTTATCCTCTTCCAGTTGTTAGTTTAAGTGAGAGTCGAGAAAGAGCACTTTCCGCATTTAAGACCATATCACTGAATAATAAATAATCTGTGATGTTAACTTATAGATTATAAATCAGAGATACGAAATAGGATTCTATACAATGAAAAATGTTATACTGATACTACTTATTAATTGATTTATATTAAATGAAGATTTTATTATTTATTGAGAATGAGCAACAAGGTGGTCTTGATACTTTTTGCAAAAATCTTATAGATTACTGGCCTGACAAAAACGATACATTTGTAATTGTTTGTAACCGCTGCCATCAAGGTATTGAATATTTAAAGAAAATTGAAAGGGCTAAAGTTTATGAACATGATATCTTTTTAAATTGGATGCTCATAAAAAAACTAGATTATTTTCCAGCTATTTTGAAAAGATTGATTTCAAAATTAATTCGTTTTTTTCTTATAACCTCGCAAAGAACAAAAATCATCAAAATATTCAATAATGTTAATTGCGATACATTAATTACGATTAATGGAGGATATCCTGGTGGTGAAACTTGCAGACAAGCTAATATTTGCTGGGATAAAATTTACAACAAAAAGTCTATTCATTCCGTACATGGTTTTGCATTTAAACCAAAAAAAATCATAAGAAATTTTGAAGCGAGAATTACTAAAAGACTAATAAGGTCAAGAGTTAAATTTGTTGCTGTGTCGGAATATGTCAAATCTTCACTAATTAATTACCCAGGTTTCGAATCTAAAGTAACATGTATTCATAATGGAACACCAATAAATAATAGTAGTAAACAAACAGATTCAAATATAAAAGAAGAGCTAATGATAGATGATAATTGCATAATTTTACTCATGCTTGGAGCATATAATATTAATAAGGGTCATGAGTTTTTATTTAGATGTATGCAATTAGTTCATAACACACATCCACATTGTCATTTGATAACTTGCGGTAGCGATAAAGTTGGAATGGAAAATATCCAAATAATCAAAAAAAGGATATACAATAGTAATAAAATACATCTACTTCCTTTTAGAGAAAATATTCATAGTCTAATTAAGTACTCAGATATATTATTGGCAGCACCACAACATGAGGAGGCATTTGGTCTAACACTAATTGAGGCTATGGCTGAATCAAAACCGATAATAGCTACTGATGTTGGTGGCATAAAAGAAATATTCGGGAGTAACTACCCGGAGATCGGAAAAATTATTCCTAAAGATAACATTGAAATGTTTGCAAACAATATTAAATATTTGCTAGATAATCAAACTATACGAAAGAATATGGGTGAGTGTGGAAAATCAAGAGCGTTGAGATATTTTTCTGCAGAAAACATGGCAAGAAAATATCATGAGATTTTAAAACAGTAATATTATTTTTTTAAAAACTTGAGAAAAAATTCTTACATATTTTAATATACTCTTTGCTTGGGACAGAAAAATAAGATTCAATTAGTTTCTGATTTTTGTTAGTAGCATGGCGTGTATTCCAAGAGCATAATCCTCTATTCCAATTTATAAAATCAAAATTATTAATTTGAGTTTTATAATTATTCATAATATCATATTTCTTCTCAGCAACATCTGTAATATCCAAGAATGTATTTGTTAAAATATTACTATACACTTGATAACAAATTACTTCACAAGAAAAGCTTTTATTTAATTTAGTAATTAGAAAATTGGAATCAATATGATCTGGATGATTGTCAAGAATAAATGGTATTAATATTATGTCTGGCTTGAATTGAGAAATAATCTGTTCAAATTCATTTGAATTAGATAACTCTTTCTTAAGATTTTTCTGAGTAAGTCCAAGTGATTTATGCTCATCTATAGCTAAATCTTTAATTACTTTTAATAATTCTTGTTCACGTATACTTGATTCATCTTTAGATCCTAGTGTGAGTGAAAGTAGATAAATATTACATTTTTTTTGCTTTGCTTTGATGATGTATCCTCCACATCCTAAAATCTCATCATCTGGGTGTGGAGCAATGACAAGTATTTTTTTATTAAGTGGGATGATTAGTTCAACTGGTTTAATATGCTTCTCAAAATAAAGGCTATCTATCAATTTTTGTAGTTTAACTAACTTAATGTCTGAAAAGTATTTATCTTGAAAAAATTTGTAGTTCTTTTTAGCCCAAATGAGATTTAGAAGTTGTTTTATAAATTTTTTCATTAAATCCTATATTAATTAGACAAATGGAGAAGGAGGGATTCGAACCCTCGATAGAGTATAAACCCTATAACACCTTAGCAGGGTGCCGCTTTCAACCACTCAGCCACTTCTCCCTGAATGATTTAGATTTTTTGGACCTTCTCTTTATGTTCTAAATCTTCTGATCCCTGTATTTTCTCGTAGATTTCTTCTCTATGTACCATTACATCCTTTGGCGCATTAATTCCTAGTCTAATTTGACTTCCTTTAACTCCTAAAACCACTATTTTAGTCTGATCTCCGATCATTAAAGCCTCACCTACTCTTCTTGTAAGTATAAGCATTCTACCCCTCCTTATAATTATTCTAAAGCTTATTTACTTTGTTTATCTAGCTTAAATTCATTATGTAATGCTTCTACAGCTATTTCTAGATTTTTTTGATCAATTACTACAGAAATTTTGATCTCAGATGTTGAAATCATTCGAATATTTATCTCGTTTTTAGCCAAGCATTTAAACATCTTACTAGCAATACCGGCATGTGAGCGCATACCAACACCAACTAGTGAAATTTTTACAATATTTCTCTTTGATTCAATGCTCTCATAACTCATACTTTTTTTATACTTTTCAATGACTTTTACAGCTTTATTTAGTGAATTTCTACTTACAGTAAATGTAAAATCAGCTAAACCATCAGAACCAACGTTTTGAACTATCATGTCAACTTCTATATTTGCGTCACCAATTGGCCCTAATATTTTAGAAGCAACACCAGGCTGATCTTTCACTCCTTTTATAATAATCTCTGATTCATCTTTAGTGAATGCTATTCCCGATATAAGAGCACCTTCCATATTTTTCTCCTCTTTTTTAATTAGTGTACCAATATTATCTGAATTATGTGCATGTAAAACCCTCATAGGTACATTATATTTACTTGCAAATTCGACAGAACGTAATTGCAAAACCCTTGATCCAAGCCCAGCCATCTCAAGCATCTCTTCATATGTAAGTGTATTAATTCTTCTAGCGCTAGCACATATTCTCGGGTCAGTCGTGTAGACTCCATCAACATCTGTATAAATCTGACACTCCTTAGCATTAAGCGCAGCTGCTAGTGCAACGGCCGTAGTATCGGAACCACCTCTTCCTAATGTCGTAATATCTCCACGGATATTTATTCCCTGAAATCCTGCAATAACAGTAATAAAGCCATCCTTTAAATCTTTAATTATTTTTTTAGTATTTATTGAAGTAATGCGTGCGTGATTATGATCTAAATTTGTTTTTATACCAGCTTGCCAACCGGTATATGATTTAGATTTAATACCTTTTTCATTAAGAATCATAGAAAGTAAAGATATACTTACTTGTTCACCTGATGAAAGAAGCATATCATAATCCCTGCTATTTGGATTATTTGAAATTTTGGAAGCAAAGCTAGCCAGCTTGTCGGTAGAATCACCCATTGCGGACAATACAACAACTATTTTTTTATTAGAGGCATACTCACTAGCAATATTATCAGCAATTTTAGAAATTTTTGCTATTGAAGATACAGAAGATCCTCCATATTTTTTTATAATTACATTCATTTAAAGATTTGTTTCAATGTTCTGTGAAACGTCGACTTGTCTTGAACATCTATAATAAGTGTTGTGAACGTGTCGCTTCCACCGCCTTTGAGTTTATATTTTTTATTTAATATATCAAGTAATTTTTTAGCATTATATTTGTGAGTACATTGTTTAGAGATTCCTATATAACAATTTAATTTATTACTATTACTTAAATAAAAAATCGAGATAGAATTATGGTGAGTAGACTTAATCTCATCAATAAGATGTCTGATTTGATCATGATTTAAATCACTACAATCGCTAATAAAAATATCAGTATCATCTGAGGAAAATGATTTTATATTTTTTGCATAAAGTGAAATATATTGCTTGTTAAGTTTCTTGAGATTTTTTTGATACGATAACTCATTAGTCTTTAGTGAATTAATTTTTTCGGTGATTTTATTTGATGAGACATTTAAAGCATTTGCAATATCTTTGTTTATATTAAATGTTTTTTGAAACTCATTATATGCTTGATTACCAGCTACAGCTTCAATTCTCCTTACGCCATTGGAAATACTTTGCTCATTGAGTATTTTGAATACCTTGATTTCATTAGTATTATCAACATGAGTCCCACCACATAATTCCATTGACTTGGTTCCAATATTTAATACTCTTACATCATCATCATATTTCTCATCAAAAAATGCCAATGCACCAGCTTTAATGGCATTTGAATAACTCATTTTATTTATTGAGGTTGGCTTAGCGCTATCGATTTCAAATGCAATGATTTTCTCTATCCTACTAATTTCATCTAAGTTAAGTGCTTTATTATGTGAAAAATCAAATCTAAGTCCATTATTAGTGACTAATGATCCTTTTTGCTCAACATGATTACCAAGAACATCGCGAAGAGCTTGATGTAATAGATGTGTACTTGAATGATGAATTGTAACTGACTTTCTTCTCTCCAAGTCAATTTTAAGATTTACCTTGTCTGCAATTTTTATTTTACCTTGAGATAAGGATGCTAGATGAATGATTGAGTTACCAGCTTTCTGAACATTTGTGATAGTTAATCTACAATCAGTATTTTCAATTATACCAATATCAGATATTTGGCCACCACCCTCTGGATAAAATGGAGTTTTATCAAAAATAATAACTAATTTGTCGTTTTCTTTATCAGCAAACTCTACTGGTAATTCATCTTTATAAATAGCTAACACCTTCGCGGTTAACAAATTATTTTCATAGCCATCGAAAGATGATGATATTTTTTTATCTATATATCTTAATGAATCAGATGAGAACACGCTGCTTTTTTTACTTAGAGTTTTTTGTTTGGTCATTAATTGATTAAATTCTTTCATATCGAGAGATATATTGTTCTCAGCTGCAATTTCTTGAATAATTTCGGTAGGAAAACCATATGTATCATATAATTTAAATATTTCTGTACCAGCTATCTTATCTGATTTCTTTGTTAATTTATTAATGAGACCAAGACCTTTTTCTAATGTTGAAAGATAATTAAGCTCCTCGTTTTGAATTGTTTCTTTGATTAAATCTTTTTTTAATTTTAATGACGGATATGTTTCTCCCATTGAGTTTTCAAGAATATCTGTGCATTTATAAATAAATGGTTCCTTAATACCAGCATTGTATAGAAAACGTGTAGCACGCCTAAGAATTCTTCTCAGAACATAACCACGCCCCTCGTTATTAGGGATCACTCCATCTGATATTAGGAAACAAGAGGAACGACTATGATCCATAATAATTTTTTTGATAGTATAATTTATATTCTTATTATCTAGGCTATTATCTAAATAGTCTTCAAGATCTCTAAAAATACTTGTTTTAAAGTTATCAAGTTTATTCTCTACAACTGCATGAATTCTTTCAAGACCCATGCCCGTATCTACGCATTTTTTTGGTAAATCATTAAAGTTATTTTTATGATCTTTATCAAACTGAGTAAATACTAAGTTCCAAATCTCAACAAAACGATCACCGGGATCTCCTGAATTTGCTGGTGACCCTTTAAGCTCATCACCTAAATCATAATATATTTCCGTACAAGGTCCACATGGACCAGTATCACCCATTTGCCAAAAATTATCCTTGTCACCTAGATACCATATTTTATCTTTTGCAATATTAAATTTTTTTTGCCAAATTTCTGATGATTCACGATCGTCTTTGTGAACAGATATATATAATTTTTTTGAGTCTAATTGCAATTCTTTTGTGAGAAAATCCCATGCTAATGAAATTGCCTCATCTTTAAAATAATCCCCAAAACTAAAATTTCCAAGCATTTCAAAAAATGAATGATGTCTATTTGTATATCCTATATTTTCAAGATCATTGTGTTTACCGCCAGCTCTAACACATTTTTGGCATGAGACTATTCTTGAAGAATTTGGTTTCTTTATACCAAGAAATATGTCTTTGAATTGAACCATACCAGAATTAGTAAACATCAAAGTTTTATCCTCAGCCGGGACTAATGAACTAGATTCCGCTAATAAATGATTATGCTTAATAAAATAATCTAAAAAAATTTTTCTAATATTCATGACTATCAAAAATTTTAATGGCCTTATCAATTGTATTTTTAAAAAATCCTCTTGAATTTAGAAAATTTTTCATCTTATCTTTGTTATCTATCGTTTTACTATATTTTTTAACTAGTGCAGAGACAGCATTTTTAACCCATTGTTCTTCTGTGATATTAGATAACAAAATATCAATAAGTTCTTTATCAACCCCAGTGTGGCTTAAATGATTCTTAATTAATAATGGACCTTTTTTAGCTTCAAACTTTACGCGAATAAAGCTTTCAGCATATCTTTCATCAGACTGAAGATTATTTTTTTTAAATAAATTAATACAGCTATCAATATCCTCTTTATTATACTTCTTTGCTGATAACTTATGCTGAAGTTCTTTTCTTGAGTGTTCTCTTATCTTTAGATAACGATTTATGGCTTTTTTTATGTCCTCAGTGCTATAACTACTCATCTATTTCGTCTTCAGTTACTCCATTGTTTTTAGATGCTTTTGGTGATTTTGACTCTCCAGCAATAATATTTCTTATCTTTGTTTCAATTTCTTGAGCGACTTTCTTGTTATCTATTAGGAAAATTCTTGAATTATCTTTACCTTGTCCAATACGATCTTTTCCATAACTGTACCAAGCTCCAGATTTATCTAAAATATTATATTTAACACCTAGATCGATTAATTCAGATTCTTTAGAGACTCCTTCTCCGTAGAGAATATCAAATTCTGCAATCCTGAAGGGAGGAGATACTTTATTCTTCACTACTTTGACTCTAGTCTCATTACCAACAATTTCATCACCTTTTTTAATCGCACCAATTCTTCGTATATCTAATCTAACTGAGGAATAAAATTTCAGAGCATTACCTCCAGTTGTCGTCTCAGGACTACCAAACATTACACCAATTTTCATTCTTATCTGATTAATAAAGATTACTAGCGTATTGGATTTTTTAATATTAGCAGATAATTTTCTGAGTGCTTGAGACATCAATCTTGCTTGTAACCCCATATGAGAATCACCCATATCACCATCTATTTCTGCTTTTGGTGTTAATGCTGCAACTGAGTCGATAACTAATGTATTAATTGCACCAGAACGCACCAACGTATCTGTAATTTCTAGAGCTTGTTCTCCTGAATCTGGCTGTGATAACAATAAATCATCAATATTAACTCCAAGATTTTCAGCATATTTTGGATCTAAAGCATGTTCTGCATCTATGAATGCGGCACTTCCACCTTGCTTTTGACTTTCTGCAATAACTTGAAGAGCGAGAGTGGTCTTACCTGAAGATTCTGGTCCATAAATTTCTATAACTCTCCCTTTAGGAAGTCCACCTATACCTAGTGCTGCATCCAGTGTCAGCGAACCTGTTGATACAGCCTCAATATCTGGATATGTCGCTCCTTCACCCAATTTCATGAGAGCTCCCTTACCATGATCTTTTTCAATTTGTCCTATTGCTAGCTGGAGTGCTTTTTGCTTATTTTCGTCCATTATCATTCCTATTGTTGAAGTTAATATAACTATAATATCAATTAAAGCTGATTAAGGAAATCATATAAATAATTTAATGCAATAAGTGCAGCATTATTGCGATTCTCTGCTCTGGAACCATTTAAGTTAATCGATTTACAGGAAGAACTACCATCTTTAGACATAACGCAAATCCAGATTAGCCCCACTGGTTTATCAGTGTTGTCCGAATGTGGCCCCATGATTCCAGAAATTGTCATAACCACCGAAGATGAACTGGATTTTAACATACCCTTAGCCATTTCTATGACTACTTTTTCAGAGACCGCCCCATATTTTGATAGTATATCGCTCTGAACATGGAGTAATTTTACCTTAGAACCATTAGAATAGGATATAATTGCCGAGTCAAAGAAGCTTGATGACCCTGGCTCATCTGTGAGTAATTTACTAATTAGGCCGCCCGTACATGACTCTGCCGTTGAAATTGATAACTGTTTAGATTCAGATATAGATTTAATTTTTTTTATGATTTGATTTGTTTCATTCATTTATGAATATGATAAATTAAAGTATAATGATTGTTAATAAATTTATACATAAATAGTTAATAATGAAAAAATTTAATAATATTATACTTTTTACTCATCAGAAATATCTTAAAAATAAAGATATAAATTCCATAATTACATTTCTTAAAAAAAGAGATAAAAATCTTTCACTGATTAGTCAATCTTCCTCTAATATTTTGAATCTAACTACTGGTGAAATTATAAATCTAAATAGTATAAGAAATAAGATTTCTAATAAAAAACAAGCAATAATAATCGTATTTGGAGGGGATGGCTTGTTTCTGATGGCTTCAAAGATTGCTGTTAAATTAAATATCCCTATATTAGGTATAAATTTTGGAAAAATTGGATTTCTTGTGGATATTGATAAAAAAAATGCAAAAAATAAAATTAAAGATATTTTGGATGGCAATTATTCTAACGATAAAAGAATGCTTCTTAATACTAAAATTAGTGATCACTATAATCAGCAATACAACTATACATGTCTAAATGATATTGTTATTCATAATTTTGGTTTATTAAAAATGATTAAAGTAAAAATATTTATTAATGACTTTTTAGTAAATATTCAAAGATCAGATGGAGTGATAATATCATCACCTACAGGCTCAACCGCATATTCAATGTCGAACGGCTGTCCTATAGTAAGTCCTGATTCAAAAGTGATGTGTATAACACCGGTATCACCTCATACATATAGTAATCGTCCATTGATAGTTGATTGTGGAGATAAAATAGTTATTGATGTTGATAAATCGTCAATTAAACATACCTCAGCAACAATAGATGGATCTAATTATATGCATATCAAAAACCCTACTGAAATTACTATTAAAAAAAGCAATAAAACTCTCAATTTAATTCATCCTGAAGATTATAATTACTTTAAAATACTCAATGATAAACTTAAATGGGGAAGCAGATCTTAGTCTTTTTTAAGATTGTCGCATTTTGAATCACTACATTTTCCAAAAAGCGTCATAACATGAGATGTTAATTTGAAGTTATGTTTTTTTGATATTTTCTCTTGCAACTTTTCGAGATCATCATCAATAAATTCTATAATTCGTCCACAGTCAGTACATATTAAGTGATCATGATGTTGTTTTTTTATTTCATATGTTGACGTACTGTCATCAAAATTATTTTTCTGTAATAATCCTGCCGCTTCTAGTTGTGTTAATACTCTATAGATCGTCGCTAGCCCAATTGATTCATTGTTCTTAACTAAGTGATTATGCACTTCCTCTGCACTAAAATGAGTGTCAGGATCTGATTGGAACAACTCTAAGATTCTTACTCTAGGGTGTGTGACTTTCAGGCCAGCTTCCTTCAATGCTGTATTATTTTCTGACATACATATATCTTACTACATTCACCCCTAGAGTCCAAAGATCACAAACTATTTTTTTGCCTTGTTTTTCCTGAATTCTATAGCTTCTACTAGCGCATCCTCATAAATTTCCACTCTATCACCCTCTTTAAGAATATAATTACTTTGAACTATTTTACCAAACACACCAAAGTTTTTTTTAGATATATTAATTTTACTTTGAAGGTTCCCTGGAATTTGATTAATAAAGTCTGCGATAGATGTGTTGTTACTTATCTCTAGGTTCTTGATACTTACTTTATTATTGATTGAGTATAATAATTGGACTGAAAATTTTTTACTATTGCTCATTTTTAATACGAAAAGCCTCTGAAATAAATGAATCTAATATTGAATCCATTATTGAAGAGAATATTGGCTTTAAGGACATCTCGATGATCTTGTTATCAAACTGATATTCTAAATATAAACTTACTTTGGTATTAAATTTATCTTTTTTTTCAAAGTTCCATTCACCACATAGATGACTAAACGGACCCTCAATAAGTTCTAATACAATCTTTTTATCAATTATATACTTATTAGATGTTTTAAATTTCCAATTAATGAGGTTTTTAGATATTTCTATTTCACCAATGATCACCTCATTGCTATTAGATTCAATAGAAGAGTTTTTACACCAAGGTAGAAATTCTTTATAACCATCAACATTATTAATCAAATTAAAAATTGTACCTACATTTACATTAATTTCTTCACTCTTATCTATGTAATTCATTGAATTAATCCATTGATAAATATTAATGTCACTGCTACTGGGGCAATAAACCTTATTATAAATCTCCATATAATAAAAATAAAATTTGAAAGTGATAGTTCTTCAACAACTATATTTTTTTTAACAATAAAGCCAACAAATATTGCCATCATTAGACCTCCAAGTGGCAACATCACCTTGGATGTTAAAGTATCAAGCAGATCAAAAAAAGTCATATTGAATAATTTAATATCAGAAATTAAATTAAATGAAAATAATGTTCCTAAACCTACGATCCAAGTTATTAACCCAATCCGATATGTTGCCTCAACTCTATCGTATGAAAACCTTTCAATTAAATAGCTTATTGCCGGCTCTATGAGTGAGATGGATGATGTCAAAGCAGCAAAAAATAATAAAACAAAAAAAAGCGTGGCTATGAAACTACCAAATGGCATGGCGCCAAAAGCTATTGGTAGAGTTTGAAATATAAGTCCTGGTCCTGCTGTCGATGGATCAAGATTATATGTGAAAACCATTGGAAAAATAATAATACCGGCGAGTATTGCTACAAAGGTATCTGCAAATGCAACAATAGAGGTTACCTCGGAGATTGATGAATCTCTCGAGAGATATGAACCGTAAATCATTAAAGATCCCATTCCTATGCTTAGGGAAAAGAATGCCATTCCCATGGCACTTAATATAACTTGCGGTGTAATTTTACTAATATCAGGGACAAACATATAATTTATCCCATCAATAAACCCAGGCAATGTGAAAGAATAAAAACCAAGACCAATCAAAATTATAAATAAGACGGGAATAAGAAATTTTACAGCTTTTTCAAGACCACCCTTGACTCCTTTGGAGCAAATATAACAGGTAAAAAACATAAATAAAGTATGCCATGCAAGAAGTTTTTCTGGATCAGATGTAAGATTGACAAATATATTCTGAGATTGTTCTAGACCTATTTGATTAAATAAACCTGATGCAGATTTAAAAATATATGACATAGTCCAGCCAGCAATTACACTATAAAATGATAATATTAAAATGCCAGCTATAATTCCTGACCAACCAATCAATTGCCAGTTTGTATAATCAGTGGCATTAGAATATTGTTGTCTCCTAGACCTTATTCGATTTAAATCATTATCAACTTCAACAAAATCAAATCGACTAGATTCATTTGCGGTAAATTTAAGACTATCAACGGGATTTTGTTTACCATGTCTCCCTATAAAAACCTCAGCAACCATGATTGGTAGAGCTATAAGAATTACACTTATTATGTATAATAGAACAAAAGCTCCTCCCCCATTTTCACCTGTCATCCAAGGGAACTTCCAAATATTACCTAGCCCAACAGCCGAGCCAGTAGCAGCAAAAATAAAAATGATTTTAGATGACCATTCACCATGAATTGATTTTCTAGCCTTATTATTAATAACTTACTCCTTTATAAATATGATAATATTATATTATACATAAAGTCGGTTATTAATGAATATATTGTGCAACAATAAAAAGGCAACTTTTAGATATACAATAATAAAAAAAATTGAAGCTGGATTAATTCTTGAAGGCTGGGAAGTAAAAAGTCTTAGGGCTGGACATGGGCAAATATCAGAAAGTTATATATCTATCAAAAATGATAATGCTTTTCTTATTAATTCTAATTTGAAAGTATTATCAAATTTTTCAAATAATGAAAAACTTAATCCAACCAGATTGCGCAAACTTTTACTAAATAAAAATGAAATTAATTATATAAGAAATGAGGTTAAACTAAATAATTATACTATAATACCACTTAAAATATATGTTAAGAACTCCTATCTTAAAATTGAAATTGCAATTGCGAAAGGTAAAAATGTCAGAGATAAAAGACTTGATATTAAATCACGAGAATGGGAACGTACTAAAAAAAGAATTTTGAAAAAACAATAATTATTTCGAAAAATAACTTTTATGAAGATCTATCTCATCCTTTGATGCTCTGATGATTTTTTGACGATGAATTTTACTAGGTTGAGATAGATTATTAATTTTTTGTTGCGTTCCATCATTATTAAGAAGATGCGTCATCGATGTCTGACCCATCGTCATTTTTAGGTAAACTTGAGCTAAAAGACGAGCGTCGAGTAATGCACCATGTAAATTTCTAAATGAGTTATCCACATTAAGGCGATTACATAGAGCATCTAGAGAGTTCCTTTTACCCGGATAAATTCCTCTAGCCATTGCAAGTGTATCATGTACCTTCGAAAATAAATTTATCTGATTGATGTTGATGCCACAATCATTGAATTCTTTCTCTAGAAAGCCAATATCAAATGGAGCGTTATGTGCAATAACTTCAGATCCATTAACATATGAAATAAACTTATCTTTAATATCAGAAAATATTGGTTCATTTTTTAATTTTTCATTTGTTATTCCATGAACAGCAATCGCTGAGGCATCAATCGATCTACATGGATTTATATAATGATGAAAGGTATAATCTGTAATTGATCTATTAAGTATCTCTATACAACCAATTTCTATAATTTTATGATTATCATTAACATCTAGTCCGGTAGTTTCAGTATCAAGAACTATATACCTAGTATTCATTTAATGGCACTCCTCGCTAATTCATCAGCTAAATTATTATATATATAATCTTCATTATCATTATCTTGATGCGCTTTTATCCAACACCATGAAATATTTCTTGTATTATTAAGATCATCAAGTTGTACCCATAGATCTCTGTTTTTAACGGGGCTTTTAGAACTTGTAATCCATTTATTTTTTTTCCAATTTTTTATCCAGCTTGTAATACCATCTTTGAGATATTTAGAATCAGTATATAAAAAAATTTCAGAATTGCTTGGTATTTCTTGTATGCCCTTAATTGCAGCAAGTAACTCCATTCTATTATTAGTAGTTTCAGGATCAAAGCCATTAAGCTTATCTACCTTATCGTTGTGTACAATAGCCACTCCCCATCCTCCAGGTCCTGGATTACCACTACAAGCACCATCAGTGTATACTTTATAATGTTTCATTTAATTCTATTCAGCGATGATTTAGGAAATGGACTAACAATGTATTTTTGTTTGAAGTTCACTTTCATAGGTGTTAAAGGTAAAACTTTTTTATTGAAAACATAATAATAAATTCCACCTAAATTCGGCATAAAAAATTTTTGAAGAAATCCGATTTTACTAAAATATCTTTGAAAAACTTGATTGAAAAGTGGTATAGCATTACTGGTATCCTTATAGATTACATCATAACTAAGAATTTTGAACCATTCCTTAACGCTATATACAGAATGAAAGTCTGCAGACCATGGGTATGAGGATTTTTTCATTATTGGCCTTATCAAGCCCCATAAACTAAAATTATTAAAACCGACTATTGCTATTTTTACATCATCAGTTGCAATTCTATCTATCTCACGAATCAGATTATATGGATTATTAGTAGAGTCTAGTCCATGAAAAATGATGATGACATCATAAGAATTATCTTCAAATGGTAATTTTTTAGATTCTGATTCATGTTCACAAAGTGTAGTACCATCTAAATTAAGGAAGCTCAAATAATGCGCTGACTCAAATTTCTTTTTATAATCAGTTAATCCTAAAAATAAAGCATGTTTACCATGGATTAATTTTTTTAGGTCAAGAAAATGATTAAAAACCTCTTTTTTGAATACAGGCGACAACTTTCTGTACCATTTGCTTAAGTTTCTGTATTTATCTCTATTGTTCTGAATTTTCATATATTTTAATTAGAAAAATGTAATTTGTTTTGATAATCTATAAAGTGTGAATAGATATCGCCAGAATCTCTCTAAATATTCTTTAATTATATTATCTGTAATCTTAATATCAAGCTGTGCGCAGCCAATAAGCTATACAAGACCCTCTTTAATTACTAATTTTGGTGATTTCAATTGTAATACAAGAGCTTTGGCTAACAAATCCTTCTCGTCTATATGGGATAAATTAAATACAGGATTTTGTCTTGATACGGTGCACTCCTCACGCGTGGATAAAGAAATTAAATGGTTTCTTAATAATAAAGATTTTATTTATAGATCTTTTGAAAGATCAAAACCTTTTTTATTTCATATTGTGAAAGAGTTAGAAAAAAGAAATTTACCATTTGAACTAGCATTACTTCCATTAGTTGAGAGTGGTTATCAACCATTTGCTCATTCGCCTTCCAAAGCATCTGGAATATGGCAGTTCATACCTCCAACAGCACGAGAATACAAATTAAGTAAAAGCTGGTGGTATGACGGAAGGAGGGATATCGTTCATTCAACTAAAGCTGCGTCTAGATTTTTACGTGATATGCATAGGCACTTTAAAAATGACTGGCTGTTAGCAATAGCATCTTATAACACAGGAGCAGGTAATGTTGGAAAATCTATAAGAAGAGCAAATTTTACATTTGGCAATGTAAACTACTGGGAATTAAATCTACCTAGAGAAACCGAGATATATGTTCCAAAATTATTAGCGCTAAGAGATATTATTGCCAGCCCGGATCGCTACGGAATTCGATTAGAAAATTTTCCTAATAAGCCAACTACTGGATTTATTAAAATAAAGCACTCAATTGATTTTTATTCGCTATCTGTTCTTTCTGATGTACCACTAAATCAACTTTACATGTTAAACCCTGGTTTCAGTGCATGGTATTTTATACCTTCATTTCAAAATAAGTTAATTCTTCCAATAAATAAAATAGAAAAATTCAAAGAGAGATATGCTAAATTTATACGTGTGATATATAGTAAAAAAACACACACAATTCAAAAAGGCGATAGTTTATCAAAAATTTCTAGATTGTATAATGTATCTATAGAATCACTAAAGGTTCTAAATGATCTGAAATCAGATTTAATTATAGCAGGCAAAGAATTGAAGCTTCCTATAGAGGGAGTGAATCAAAATAATAATGAAATAAAAATTAAAAATAAATCTTATAAAATTATTAATGATAAATTCGATTACTATCACACTGTCAAAAGATATGATAACTGGTACAAAATTGCAAAATATTATAATGTCAAACTATCTCAGGTTCTTGATTGGAATAATGCTAAGAAAAATACGAAACTTTATGTTGGAGACAAGATAATTATTAAAATGAGAAAACCTATTCTATCTTCTGATGAGAGTGTTAATCTAAGATATGTTGTAAATACTGGTGATACAACAGCTATTATTTCCTCAGGATTTAATATAAAACCGGAGACACTTTTAAAACAAAATAATTTAAAGCAAAAAAGATATTTAGTTGCTGGAAAAAGTCTATTAATAACAAAATAGAAATTAAAACTTAGATAGATATCTATCACCCCTGTCACAGATTATAGTAACTACTACAGAGTTAGGATTTTCAAGAGCTATTTTTTTAGATACAAAGATATTTGCAGCTGCAGAAATCCCGCAAAATATACCATTTTTCTTTGCTAATTCTGCACACGAATCTTCTGCAGTAGATTGGCTAATATCTATGGTGCTATCTATAAGAGCATGTTTTTTTATCGCTGGCTCGTATCCAGTCTTCCATCTTCTAATACCTGGTATTCGAGAACCTTCATCTGGCTGAACTCCAATAATGTGTATATCAGGATTTTTTGATTTTAAATACATTGATACACCGGTTATTGTACCAGTTGTTCCCATAGCTGAAACAAAGTGCGTTACTTTTCCATTTGTTTGATTAAATATTTCGGGGCCTGTTCCCTCAAAATGAGACATATAATTTGAATCATTTGAAAACTGATCTAACACAATTCCTTCACCAGAATTTTTAAGCTTCAAAGCAAGATCGCGTGCTCCTTCCATATCTTCTTCTTTTGTTACTAAAATTACATCAGCTCCATAGGCCTTCATAGTTTTGACTCTCTCTTCT
>MDTE01126357.1_pt1 | contig 19589 bp, 17 predicted proteins | sample 811231 | NCBI WGS metagenome assembly MDTE01 (sample SAMN05326651, study PRJNA326480) | marine metagenome | isolation source: seawater | place: Indian Ocean: Red Sea | collected 2010 | reverse complement strand
TGCAGATGATTTTATTGATATTGGGAATAAATATATTAATCAATTAAAAAAAGAAGTTGATATCATCATAATTCTAGTTAATGCTGACCGGTCAAAACAAAATGAACTTGTAGATCATTTCTCTGAAGCTGATTTTATTGCAACGAGTGGTTCAACAAATTTAACACGACCAAAAAATCCACAGAAAGATGGTGGCCCTTTTTTTTACTCCCTTGGAAAACAGGGTAAATATCTATCAGTCTTAAATGTAGAATTAAAAGATGCTTCTAAACCCATTATTGATGTTTCAAATCATCAAGCAAATATTAAAACAATAGAAAAACGCCTAGATCGATTGCAGAAGAAGGATCCAAATAGAGATATTAGAGATATTTATGCTGATCAAAAAAATATAATTAAACTAATTGATCAATATGAAAATGATCTCAATGAATCAAAATTATTATTTCAATCGGGTGTTAATAAAGTTAATTATCAGACCATAGCATTAAATAAAAAAATTCAAGATAATCCAGAGATTCTATCTTTTGTAAATTCATCTTTATCAACATGCAATCTATTAATGCCAAAAAGCGCTAAGGATAAGGATCATAATCATAATCATAAGAAAGGTAAATAACCTTATTCTACGCATTTTTATATAAGAAGATTTTGAAATTAAAAATTCAATTATATTTATATTTAATACCATCTATAATACTCGGATTATTAGTTAATATTTTTCGTGATGATGGTATCGACTTTTTAGCGCAGCCTGTAATAGAATTATCTACTATTGATGATATAAGTTTAGTTGAAACGGGACCAGCAATCCGGAATATAGATCTAGATTTAGCAATAAAATTTCATAATGATGGTCTTCTATTTGTTGATGCCAGAGCCCAAGAAAATTTAATTGAAGGTTTTATCCCAAAAGCTATATCAAACGATAATATTGAAATCCTTGTTGAAATGATTGATTCGTCAATCGGATATGATACTGAATTTGTTGTTTACTGTAGTGATGATGATTGTGGATCTAGTGAAGAACTAGCATATGAATTACAAGGTTTTGGATTTTCAAACATATTTGTTTTTAAAGGTGGATGGAAATCATGGATAGATGCAGGACTAGATTATGAAACATATGATTAGATTTTATCCTTATTTTGTTGTTCTTTTTAGAATAATAATTGGTATTGTATTTGTGTATGCTAGTATTGATAAAATTATTGATCCTGCAAAGTTTGCAAGGAATATATCAAACTATCATATAGTTCCTTTTGGCTTAGAAAATATAATTGCAATAATTCTTCCTTGGTTAGAATTATTGATTGGCATGGGATTAATCTTAGGTCTATATGTAGATGGCGGTACGTTTATTTCTGCAATCTTGCTTATAATATTTAATCTTTTGGTTATGCAGGCTATGATTAGAGGTTATAATATTGAATGTGGTTGTGGACTAAAAGAAGGTGAAATGGTAGGCTGGAATAAAATTTTTGAGAACTTCTTTCTACTTTTATTATCATATTTAATTTATATACGTAAAAAATATCTTTTAGAATTTTTACCAAAATCAGCATTGTAACAAAAAGACAAGAAAAGTAATTTTATATGTTATTGAGATTGGTGTAAATAAACTTTTTATGCGAGAGTAGCTCAGCTGGTAGAGCATCACGTTGCCAACGTGAGGGTCGCGAGTTCGAATCTCGTCTCTCGCTCACTATGAAAAGCTCCTTAAACAGGGGCTTTTTTATTTCATTTATTATTTATATGCTTTATTATGGTTAGAAAATTATATTTTATAATTATAATAGGGTTTTATGGATGTGATGTTGATGAAGACCCTCCTGAAATTATAGAAGATTTTAGGGGACATTTTATTATATCTGACGGTGTCCCTAAAGTTAAAATTTACTGGGATGCTTCCGAAGCAACAGATGTTAATAAATATCATATATATAAAACCGACACTTCAGGTTTATCATTTGATCCAATTGCAATTATCCCTAGCAGTAATCTGAGCTATGAAGATCAAGAAATATCTTGGCTAAGTACTGTTGGTTATACGATAAAATCTGAAGATGAGTCAACTAATATAGGTGATTTTTCTGATTCTATTTATATTACCTGTTTTAGTCCGGCAGGATATTGGATTTACTATGACTATGAGACATATCCCTTGTGTATTGATGAAAATAATATATCTACATCAAATAATTTTCAAATTATCAATAAACGATTATTTGAAAATGTAGATGATACTACAAGCATCATGGTTTTCTCAGAAAGTTTTTTAGATACTATTAATTATAATGGTAATGGATGGATGACATATAAATATTCTGTACTTGAATATAATATTTACACAAGTAGTTATGATACAGTTATAACAGAAAAACTCCCTGAATATTATTCTATTGATTTATCAAATCCAGATTCAGGGATTATATCGTTTGCATCAGAAATTTATGATACAATTTGGTTGTATCATAAGGTAGTAGATTGTGATGGCAATAGTTTTTTTCCTTAAGACCCTGTCCCGCACTCTTCATTCGATTGGGCACTTTCAGTATCATATTCATCTACAGCTGAAACTGTAAAACATCGTTCACTATCCGTACCAATTTCAACATCTAAAGTTACTCCGTTCGTTACTTGCTCAATAAAAACATCATCTTGGTAAACAAAATAATGATTTGCAGAAGATATTGTTGTCCAGTTTAGAGTGGCGGTAGATCCTGTAATAGATATAGATAAGACTGGTGGGTTAACTAAATCGTGGGTAATAAATTCTATTGGATCAGATGATTCACCTGCTATACCACTAGAATTGATTGTTTCAATAGTGTAGTTATAAGTTGTTCCAAAATCTAATCCTGTGTCATCATATGTTAAATTAGTTCCATTATAAATTTCGTCACCATCTCTAGATAGAGAATAAGAAGTAGCCCCACTCACTTCTGCCCAAGATAATGAAATATTATTTTGAGATACAGAACCAGAAAAATTACGGGGAGCTTCTAAAATTGCTTCACCGCATTCTTCATTTGACCCAGGACTTTGGTTACCATTGGCATCTAAAGCTATAATTGAAAAACACACTTGATTTCCGGGAGTTAAATCATAGTCATATTCTGTATTACTTGTTTCAATGACAAAAGACCCAGTTGCATAGATATAATAATTGACAGCAATTGAAACTGAGCTCCAATTTAATGTAGCGGTTGCACCATTGATTGTAACTGAAAGGATTGGAGCTACAAGCTCACTATAAGTAGTTAACTCTAGGGCATTAGATGATTCACCTGCTATACCACTAGAATTGATTGTTTCAATAGTGTAGTTATAGGTTGTTCCAAAATCTAATCCTGTGTCATCATATGTTAAATCAGTTCCATTATAAATCTCGTTACCATCTCTTGAAAGGGAATAAGAAGACGCGTTATTGACTTCTGACCAAGTGAATGAAATACTATTTTGAGATACAGAACCAGAAAAATTATCGGGCGCGGGGAAGAGTGCTTCACCGCATTCAGTATTTGAAAATGGACTTTCGGTTCCATATTCATTAATAGCAGATACTTTATAGCAGTATGATGCTCCGCCATTAACTGTAAAAGTATAAGATAAATCAGAAACCTCAATCTCTAAAGCATCATCAATATAAACACGATAGGCATCTGCTGAAGATACACTAGTCCAGTTTAAAGTTACTTCATTTGTTCCAATTGAAATTGTAAGCTCTGGAGCAGTTAGTTCTATATTTGTTGTAACGCTTAATGGGTTCGATGTTGTTCCTGAAGTACCTTCAAAATCAATTGGTGTTACTGTATATATGTATGTAGTATTAAAATCTAGGTTATCATCTAAATAAGTTGTTTCTGAACCTGTCCAAATAATATCTCCATCACGATTAATTGAGTAATTAGTTGCATTATTAACATCATTCCAAATCAGTGTTACATCATTTTCATCAACTGAAGCTTCAAATGTGATAGGTGATGGAAGCAATGGGATACCACATGAGCTAGTAGATAGGGGCCCTTCTATATTAACTGGATTAACTGCTGAAATTTGATAACAGTATTCGACACCTCCATCAATTTGATCTTCGAAATATTGATCAGTTATTTCAATTAAAAAATTACCATCTCTATAAATTTTATATGATTCTGCATTACTAGGAGCATCCCAAGATATCTCTATTACATCCACATCTAAATTAAGAGCTAAGTTATTTATTGTTTCCGAATATATATTGTCAATAGTCACAATACTAGGCTGGGAATTAGATGTATTTCCATATAGATCTTGCGCTTTTATCCATATAGTGTGTTCTGAGTTATTAGAAAGATTAAATGTATTCCAAAAATAGATGTACGGAGAATCAATTACAGTCTCTACCAAAACATCATCAATATAAAATTTTACATTATCAATACCTACATTATCATTTGCAAAACCAGTAACTTGAAAAGTATCACTTACCGTTTGCCCTGAGACTGGCGTAATGAGCGATACTACGGGCGGTGTTGTGTCATCTAAATCAGGTTCATTATTAACTAAAACTACTATAGGTGTGATTCCTGTTATATTACCTGCATCATCAACAATATTAATAGATATAGAAGTCTCTTCATCCTCATTATAGCTTTGAGTATCCCATTCATATATGTATGGTTCATTAGTATCATTATATATATCTATACCGTTAAGAATAAAATTCACACTTGATATACCTTCATCATCATATGCATTAACTTGAATCTCTACAATTCCATTTACTGTTTGTCCCGCATAGGGGTACAAAATCTGTCCGCTAGGATATGTGTCATTAATATTATCAACAAACACTGAAATAGGCTGTGTCTGACTATTATTTTCACTCGTATCAAAAGCTCGAGCATACCAACTATGCTCTGTGTCATCTTCTTCTTGTGTAGTATCCCAAGAATATTCATATGGATAGTTATACAATATTATTTCTTGAGAGTCACCGTGATATAATTCTACGCGGTTGATGCCAATATTATCGCTTGCTATGGCTACAATTGATACGACGCCATCAACGGTTTGATTTGCCGCTGGCTCTGATAAAACAACAGTAGGTGGTGTTATATCTGGTTCAGAGATGTTATCTACATAAACAGTTACTGAAAATAGGGATGTTGAATTACCAACCCAGTCCGTAATCGTCACATTAATAAAATGATCTGAATCTTCTGTAGCTGAATTGGTATCCCAGGAGTATTGGTATGGATAGTTATAATCTGTAAATACAGAAAAGCCATCAATTAAAAATTCCACAGAGCCCATTTCTACATTATCAAATGCGGTTACCTGTATGTCTACAATGCCACTAAGACTTGCTGAAGCTGGAGGGTATGTAATAGTGCCTGTTGGAGGGACATTATCAGCTGATTCGTAATTATCAATTAAAACACTGATTGGTCCTAGCGTTATTTTATTTCCAGCTATATCTATTACGTGAACGTGAATTGTATACGAAATATCGTCAACCTCTACTGTAGTATCCCAGGTATATGAATAAGGTTCTTCAAGGTCTGCAGCAACAGAAGAACCATCAATATAAAAAATGACACTATCGACTCCTTCATTATCATTGGCTTCAACGATCATAGTAATCTCTCCGTTCAAAGTTTGTCCAGTATAAGGGAAAATAAGTGTACCTGTTGGATTAACATTGTCTTCATTATCTATTGTTACCTGAATTGGATTAGTTTGATTTGTATTGCCAGAGATATCTTCAGCTGTTGCATAAATAGTATAGGACTCATCATCTTCAAAGTTATTTGTAATCCAATTAAACTCAAAAGGACCTTCTTTACTATCAATAATAACGGAATCATTTAGGTAGACATTTACAATCTCTAATTCATCATCATCAAATGCATAGGCTGTTACGAGTACAGTATCAGAAAGAATAGCTTGATCAGGAGGAAATGTAATGGTAAGAATAGGTGGCGTAGTATCGGGTTCTTCAGGAACATCAAATATTGGTCCTTCACAGCTAATAAATAGAAGAATGATAACTAATAAATTGTATTTTTGAATCTTCATTAATTTTCTACTATAACTAATATAGGTTGTACAATTGTAAAGTTACCTGAATCGTCTGTAACCGTTGCTGATAGAGTATGTTGAGAATCGTTTTCAAGTAAAGTGGTATCCCAATTGTAATCAAAAGATTCAGTTTGGTCATTCCCAACAAATTCACCATTAATGAAGAATTCAACTTCATTAACTCCTATATCATCTTGAGCTAATACAGTAAATAAAACGGAGCCACTAACAGTTTGTCCTGATAATGGGTTTGATATGACTGCTACTGGTGGTGTTGTATCTTCATAATTATTATTAATAAATACGCTGATTGGATTTACATATGTTAGATTATTTGAATAATCGGATATGACTGCACTGATCACATGATACTCATCATCTACTTCATTAGATGTTTCCCATAAATAAACATATGGATATTCTTCAAATATTTGTCGTGATATTCCGTTAATTGATAGTTCAACATATTCAACGCCATCGTTATCAGTGGCAGAGATCTCAATACTAACTGTTCCGGATAGGGTTTGGCCCGCATATGGACTAATTATAGAGCCATTGGGAGCTATATTATCAAAGTTATCGACAAATACGGTAATTGGAGTTGCAGGTCCAGCATTACCTGCGAGATCAAAACCAATAACACTAATAATGTGATCTTGATCATCTGTTACTGTTTCTGTATCCCAAGTAAAGTTATATGGCTCAAGATCATCAGTAGATACACTGTCACCATCAATATAAAATTCAATATAATCAATTCCGCTTTCATCTGATGCAATTACTTCAATATTGATCATGCCACTCACACTCTGACCAGCAACTGGTTCTGTTATAAGAACAACAGGCTGCGTGCCGTCACCAGGAAATTCGTTATCTACAATGACTGCTATAGGATTTAAAACTGTTTGGTTCCCTGCTAAATCATTTAAAACAACGCCAATAGTATGTTCGACATCATCATCTTCTTGAGTTGTATCCCAAGTGTATTGATAGGGCTGTTCATCATCAACCCCTACTACATTTCCATTTATTGAAATTTCGACTCTACCCATAGCTCTCTCATCAACAGCACTTACAATAATTTCTACTTCACCAGACACAGTCATCCCAGATGGTGGACTCGTTATAGAACCGGTGGGGGGAGTAATATCTGCTGAGATAATATTATCAACAATAACACTAATCGGTGTTAGAGTGGTCTCATTATTACTCATATCTTTAATAATCACGTATATTGAGTAATATAAATCATCTTGCACTAGGTATGTATTCCAAGGAAATGAATAAGGTGGTTCCTGTATATAACCCTGTAGAACATTATTTACATAATAACTAACATATTGGATACTGTCATTATCAGTTGCTTCAACAATTATATCTACAATTCCACTAACATATTGTCCAGTAAAAGGATTAATAATAAATGCTGTTGGAGGCTCATTGTCAGTGTTATCTGCTATCACACGTATCGGAAAAGATGCATAATCATTTCCTGCTATATCCCAGGCGACAACTGAAATAAAATGATATTCATCTTCATCATAATCTGATGATTCCCATTTATATTCAAAAATATCATTTTCACTATCATCATCTGTGCCAACAAAATTTTGGTTTATATAAAATTGTACTGAATCAACTGATTCATTATCAGTTGCGCGGACAAGAATGTTAACTTCACCTTGAATTGATTCATTATCAACTGGAGATATAATAATCGCTTGAGGAGGGGTTCTATCTGCTGCGGGTAAAGATATAGTATCAGTACAAGATGTTAGGAATCCTGAAATGAAAAGAGCGAAGATATATAGCGATATTTTTACTTTTTTATCCATCAATTAAATTTACGTTATTTTTTTTCTAATCCATTTTATAACTTTACTGCCCAATGTTGTGTTCTCAATCTTATGAACTACTGATTTAGTATACCTAAATGTGATATGTCCTAAGGAAAAAACATACATATTTCTCGCAAACTTTTTATCCTGATAGATAGGTGTAAAATAAAATTCATTTTTTTCTCTAAGTAAATCGTAAAGCATTGAACCGAGTACCGTTATAGGAATTATAAATGATACTGATTCATAGGTCACGCCAGTTTTTTCCATTCCTGCGAGACTCACTTTTGGTAATAAATCATTATACTGATCCCAAACTTGAGGACTAAACCTTCTTGAATCATCCCATTTAATCCATATATCAAGTCCTGCAGAAATCAAAAATGAAGATAAAGAATAGTAGAAACCTCTTCTAATAGAATAGTGCATAATTGTATAGTCAGTAACAATTTTTTCAATATCTAATAAAGATATGAATTCACTAGATTCTAAACCTGTTGTAACGTACAACTCAGGCTTAATAAAATCATTGTTGAATTCCATATTAGTAAATTTGATAGTATCACCGTTAATCTTAAAAACTGTTCCGGATCGATTATTCATTCGTCGTACATTTTCTTCAAAACTCCAACTATAATGAAATACCCGATTAAAATCATTATAGATATAGTAAATTTTCTTTAGGGATAGTTGCTTAATTTTGGAGTCATCATTAGTATGGTAAAACACTTTAGTCTTACTAATAGAATCAATAAAACAGACGTGTGTCTCTCCATTGAGCATCACAATCATGTGACTAACATCTGTTTTATCAGGGTTACCAAATAAAACTGATATTATAAAAAGGAATATGCATGAGTTTTGTTTCATGGGCCTTAAATTAACAACCTTGTATGAAGAGTCAAATTCAAGTATTTACTATCGTTATTTTATTTATAACGGTTAAACCAGTGATTTCTCAGCCAAAAATCAGTAGTGATTTTGGCTTTGGTTTTTATGAGCCAACTATGGAAGGCTTTGATGAAAACTCAGATGTTCCTTTTCCTACAGGTGCAATTTATAATAGAAATATGCTGGTCAATTGGAGTATCTATTATGAGTTCTTTAGCAATGCGAGGATAGGATATAACCTACTAACATCAATAGAAGTTGGTGAATTAGAGCTTCAAGATTCTCACCCTGTATTTTGGCGGACGATAAGGTATAATATGTTTCCGCTAGAAACCTTTTTTCGTTGGAGGCCAAAGATTGAACTTAATTTTACCTTAGCACCTATATGGGGAAGAGGAAAAATATCGGTTGAAACCACTCCAGGTGAGAAAACTAGAGACTGGAATGAATTATTAAATAGTTTTGGTGATTCTGACCCAATGGATAATATGGGCTCTACAGATGCGATGTTAAATGATTGGTATGGGTATTCGGGTATGATTGGTTTTCGTTATTATTATTCATCTAGAGTAGGTTTTGATTTTAAGGCTGGGTTTTTAAATAACTCATATGATGAAAAGAAATGGAGACTTTATAAAAAAGATGTAATTGGTCCAAAATTGAAGATTGATAGCTTACCAATTTTTTCATTTAAAGTAGTGTATGGACTAAAATGAAACAATTGATATTATTTATTATTATTTTTGAAGTCGTATTTGGTGACATTCAAAAAAAAAGCTTGAATGATCCATGTGATCATCATCTTATTAAATTAGCAATGAAAGATGGAATTAAAGCAATTCCGATTAAGGATATATTAACCTATAAAAAATTAGTGAAAGCATGTGAAAAGAATGGTGGTGAGAAAATCATTCAACAAATTGAATATAAAGACTACGAGAGAGACTATCGTAGGTCCAGGACGATGTCATCCTGGACATCGACATATTCAATATGCGTTTTTATAGTGATGCTTTATTACTTTATCGGTTTAGGAACAGTTGAGAAGTAAATTCCCATCCTTTCTAATTATCATATTTTTAAAATTGGAGCAAATTAAATTATAATGAGACAAATAGTATTATCATTTCTCTTAGCATTTATAATTGGTTGTGGTGGTGAATCAAAAAGTACAAAAGTATCTAAATCTGTATCTGTTTCAACTGAAAAAGATACTGCTACACTACCGGAAGATGGTGGGTATGGTTTTGAAGATTTAGCTGAAAATCTAGGATTTCAGACTTACGTATGGTCTGAGAAAAAAGATGGTACATATTTTGGTGATCCTAGAGCAGTAAAAGGTGGTCAGTTAGATTATATTCATTCATTATTTCCAAGGACGATGCGATATTATGGTCAGAATGGTAGCCAAGTCCTTAACGCTCAGGCGATTTTTTATCTATGTTATGAAGCGCTCTTAGAAACTCATCCTCTAACCTTAGAATTTGTACCACGTTTAGCGACTCATTGGCATATTTCAGAAGATAAAATGACCTTTAAGTTTAGGATAAATCCAGATGCTAGATGGTGGGATGGAATGCCTGTTACATCGGATGATGTTATTGCGACCTGGGAGTTATTAATGGATGAAACAATTTTAGCTCCATCATATCAAATTACATATTCCAAGTTTGAGAGACCTATTGCAGAATCAAAATATATTGTTTCAGTTAAAGCAAACACTATCAATTGGAGGAATTTTCTCTATTTTGCTACTTCTATGAGATTGTTACCACATCATCTTTTAAAAGATCTTGATGGCACTGATTACTTGGAAGAATATGCCTTTAAAGTTATGACTGGTACTGGCCCATACATAATACGTGATGAAAATATAAGAAATCAAGAGTCATTTTTGATTGAAAGAAGAGAAGATTATTGGAATAAAAAAGATCCATTAGTTAGGCACCGATACAACTTTGATAAAATTAAGATCTCTGCAATTAAGGATAATGATGCTTTGACCTATGAAAAATTCAAAAAAGGTGATCAAGATATTTATCGTTGTTATGCATCAAGAACATGGGTTGAAGAAACAAGTTTTGATGCAACAGAGAAAGGTTGGATAAAAAAACAAAGAGTATTTTCAGAGAAGCCTGCAGGAACATCGGGTTATTTTTTCAATATGAGAGAGTGGCCATTTAATGACAAAAATATTAGATATGCTTTTTGTTATCTTTACAATAGAGAAAAAATGAATAAAGAGATGTACTACAGTGAATACGCGATGATGAATTCATTGTACTCAGGTAGTGTTTATGAAAATCCAGGGAATGAACCATTCAAATACAATCCAGAAAAAGCGATGGAATTATTAGCAAAATCTGGTTACAGCAAAAGGAATAGTGATGGGTGGCTTTATCATGATGAGACTGGAAAAGTTTTTTCTTTTGAAATTCCGATTCAAAAAGGTCGTGAATATATGGCTACTCCTGTACAACAGATGTTAAAAGAATATGGAATTGATATGCAGATTAAATTCCTTGATTACAATACAATGATTAAAAATATTAATGCCAGAAATTTTAAAATCGCGTCACTAGCTTATTCCGGACTTGTATATCCGAACCCTGAAGGTTCCTTGAGAAGTGATCTTGCTGATAAGAATGATAACAATAATGTTTGGGGTTTTAAAAGTGACCGAGTCGATATTCTTTTAGATGAATATGATGTATGTTTTGATCAAAATCGAAGAATTGAAATTATTAGGGAAATTGATGGTATTTTTCATGAAGAACACCCAATAGCCTATAGCATAGCCAGGAATTACGCACGTGTTATGTGGTGGGATAAATTCAGTTATCCTGAGTGGATGCTGACTAGGTATGGTGGCGAGCACTGGGATATTTTTACTTATTGGTGGTTTGACAAGGAAAAAGAAGAAACTCTAGCAAACGCAATTAAGAATAATGAAAGTTTGCCGCTTAAACCAATTGATATGAAATACTGGCCTAAATTTTTATCGAAAAATTAAAACGATGCTGACCTATTTTATAAGACGTATACTTTTAATGATCCCTACTTTTTTTGGGTCCACTATTTTGGTATTTACAATTTTACAAATGGCACCCGGGGGCCCAATTGAACAGATAATGTTGCAACTTCAAATGGGTGGAGCAATGAATTCTGAGGCTGGAGGTGGTACATCAGCGGATATTAGTGGCGGTGGCTCCTTACCGCCTGCTGCATTAAAAGAATTAGAAAGATTTTATGGTTTTGATAAACCTATTTATCAGAGATATCTAAGTTGGCTTGGAATTTGGCCTAGGGAAATAAAACATCGAGATTTTACAATAGGGAAAGATGAGACAATCTATGAAAAACGTGTTGGGAAAAAAGATGGTAGATTTTGGGTAGTAGATGTACATCTTGAAAATTCAAAACAATTGAGTGTGTATGAGAAAAATGGGGAACTGAGTGAATTTTGGTATGCAAATATAGATCAAGTCAATGAAGATGGCTCAATCAATGCAGTAATATTTCAAAGAGAATTTTCAGGTATTATGACAGGAAATTTAGGTAAAAGTTATACATTTTTACAGCCAGTTACTGAAGTGATGAAGCCACGGTTTAAAATTTCACTGTTTTTTGGTTTGACGGGGATATTACTTTCGTATTTAATTTGTATTCCTTTAGGTATTAAAAAAGCTCTAAACCATGGATCAGTATTTGATTTTTCATCTAGCGTGATCATCTTTGTTGCTTATTCAATACCGGGCTGGGCCTTTGGAGGGGTATTACTTGTACTATTTGGAGGTGGAAGTTTTTTTGATGTATTTCCATTAGGTGGCTTTAGAAGCCCTAGTGAAATATGGGAAAATTTAACACTCACTCAAAAGATTTTAGATCAAATCCATCATATGATTCTTCCCATTATCGCATGGAACATTACTAGCTTTGCAACTATGACGGTCTTGATGAAAAATAGTTTATTAGAAAATTTAAGTCAGGATTATGTCCGGACTGCATTTGCCAAGGGATTAAAAGAGAAACGTGTCATTTGGCTTCATGCTATGAGAAATAGTCTAATTCCAATTGCTTCTGGAATTGGTCAAATTCTAGGTGTTGTGATTGCCGGTTCTTATTTTATAGAACGAATGTTTAATATTGATGGCTTTGGCAGAATGGCTTATGAAGCTATTCTAGCACGTGACTATCCAGTTACTTTAGGCTTTCTTGTGATAGTTGTAATAATAAGATTAGTTGGAAATATAATATCAGATCTAGCTTTAGCTACAGTAGATCCAAGAATAAGGTTCAAGTAATGGTTGAAGTAAAAAATAGTCAAATATTGCACGAATCAATCTTAAAAAAACGATGGAAAAAATTTAAAAGTTTAAAAAGGGGTTACTACTCATTAATTATCCTTTCATCGTTTTATTTATTATCATTTCTGTTACCTTTAATTATAAATAATCGTGCTCTTATTGTAAAATATGATAATAAATATTTTTTTCCAATTATATCAGGCTATATATCTGGAAAGACATTTAATCAGGATGTTCCAGGAGAAGCAAGGTATAGAAATTTAAAAATACAATTTCAAAATGATACTGATAATTGGGTTTTGCTACCACTATATCCTTATTCTCCATTTGAAGATATCACTTATGAAGGCAATAAGATGTTTGAAGCGCCTAATGGAACCCACTGGTTGGGAACAGATAATACGGGTAGAGATGTTTTTGCAAGAATGTGTTATGCATTTAACATTTCTATATCCTTTGCACTATTATTAACTGTTATTAATTATATTGTCGGAATATTAATTGGTGGTACTATGGGGTATTATGGTGGGAAATTTGATTTATTTTTTCAACGATTAATTGAAATATGGTCTAGTTTACCTATGCTGTTTGTCATCATTATAATCTCTTCAATATTAAAACCATCATTTATGCTCTTAATCGGTATATATACACTAGTTAATTGGATAAGTATGACTTATTTAATCAGAGCAGAATTCTATCGTGAAAAATCAAAACCCTATGTTGCGGCCGCCTTAAGTATGGGGCAGTCAGATTTTAAAATAATGTTTAAACATATATTAGCAAATTCATTAGTTCCGGTAATTACGTATTTCCCATTTTCAGTTGTGGCAGGTATATCTGCTCTTGTTGGTCTAGATTATCTTGGTTTTGGGTTGGCACCACCAACTCCTTCCTGGGGGCAAATGCTTGATATTGGATTATCTAATATAACAAAATGGTGGATGGTTTTTTCTCCAGTTGCAGCACAATTTTTAACGTTATTATCCATAGTGTTTATTGGCGAAGGAGTTCGTGAAGCTTTTGATCCAAAGGTTTATTCGAGATTAAGATGAGTCAGGAAAAATTAATTGAAATAAAAAATTTGAAAACTTTTTTTCATACTGAAGGAGGAACTGCAAAAGCTGTAAATGATGTTAGTTTTGATATTTATAAGGGTGAAGTATTGGGTATTGTTGGTGAGTCAGGCTCAGGAAAATCTGTTACTTCTCTTTCGATAAATCGTCTAATACCAAGTCCTCCAGGTGAAATAGTAAGCGGCGAAGTCAATTATAATGGAGTTAATCTTTTAGATCTATCCTATGATGAGATGAGTCAATACCGTGGTAAACATATTTCTATGATATTTCAGGAACCTATGACTTCTTTAAATCCTGTTTTAAGAATAAAAACTCAGATGAATGAAATATTGATGCAGCATGAACAAATGGATTTTGAAGAAGCGACTCAAAAAAGTATTGATATGCTGAATGCTGTGGGAATTCCTGATCCAGAAATGAGAATAAATGATTATCCTCATCAATTTTCTGGAGGAATGAGACAAAGAATTATGATTGCAATGTCCCTACAATGTAATCCTGCATTATTAATTGCTGATGAGCCGACTACAGCATTAGATGTAACGATACAGGCTCAAATATTAGATCTAATGATGGATTTAAAGAATACTAGAGAAGATGCCGCAATCTTATTGATAACACATGATCTTGCGGTTGTAGCAGAGACATGTGATAGAGTGATTGTGATGTATGGTGGGGTAATACAAGAGATGGCAGATATCCATAAATTATTTAGTAATCCACTACATCCATATACAAAGGCTTTGATGGAATCTATTCCTAAAATGGATCAGACTACTAAAAGGCTTAAAGCTTTGAAGGGTATGGTTCCATCTATATTAGAAATGGGTGATGGTTGCAAATTATGTTCACGCTTTGATCCTGAAGAATGTGCTTGTGGAGGGACAGGGATTGAACCAGAATTAGTTGAAATTGAGAAAGGTCACTTTGTTCGCATAAATTTAGATACACTTAAATAATGACTAATAAGAATATTATACTTAAAGTAAATGATTTAGTAGTTGATTTTCCTGTTTTCGGTGGATTAATGCAAAGAAAGATTGGTGCTGTTCATGCGGTTAAGGGTGTTGGTTTTGAATTATATAAAGGAGAGACTCTTGGAATTGTTGGTGAATCGGGTTCGGGTAAGTCTACACTTGGTAATGCTATTTTAAATGTATTACGTCTGACCGCGCCAGATGTAATGATTAATGGAGAAATATCACTTATTCAAGATGGAAATGAGATAGAGCTTCTTGGATTATCAAGAAATAATATGAAGCGATACAGAAAACATATACAAATGATTTTTCAAGATCCATATTCATCTCTTAATCCTCGTATGATTGTAAAAGATATTATTAGAGAACCTCTAAATATTAATACTGATTTAACAAATGCTGAAAAAAATGAGAAAGTGAATTGGTTGTTGAATAAGGTTGGTTTGACATCTGAGCAATCGAATAGATATCCTCATGAATTCTCAGGTGGTCAAAGACAGCGAATTGGAATAGCGAGGTCTCTTGCGACTGACCCTGAAATCATCATAGCAGATGAGCCTGTATCTGCATTGGATGTATCAATACAGGCCCAGATCATCAATCTGATGATGGATTTACAAGAAGAGTTTAATCTTTCAATTATATTTATTGCTCATGATCTATCAGTTGTAAAACATATATCTAATCGAGTTGGGGTTATGTATAATGGTGAATTAGTTGAGATTAATAACACGGACGATATATTTAACAATCCACAACACGACTATACTAAAGAATTATTGAGAGCTATACCACAGCCTGATCCTGATGGAAGAGATGAGAGGAAGAATTCGCGTTTGCAAACAATTAAAAAATAAATATCAAGGTTAAATATGAAATATAATGATTTTCCATACAAACGAATAGATGTTCAAGAAGCCAGAGAAAACATGTCTAATTGGCTTTCAGATTTTAAAAATGCTGATACTGTAGATGAGCAAATTAATGTTTTAAAAGATGTGGATGAAGCCAGTCGTGAATATGCATCTTATCAGGCTATTGCTAGCCTCAATTATAATCGTAACATTAATGATGACGCAGCAAAAAGCGAGAAGGAATATTATGATAAAATAGGCCCTGAAATGCAGGAGATACATAATACTTTAGATCAAGCTGTTAATAAGTCAAAGTTTAAAAATGATTTAGCAAAGTTATGGGGAGATACTTTTCTAAAACAAATTGAGATGGATCTAAACACTTTTGACCCTAAAATTATGGATATGCTTCGTGAAGAAACTGAGCTAAGAAACCAATACACTCAAAAAATTGGTGGGGCGCAAATTAAATTTGATGGAGAGACTTATAATTTGGCTGGGCTTGGTCCTTTTCATAAAGATAAAAACAGAGATATACGTAAACGATCATTTGCTGCTCGTTTTTCTTGGTTTGAAGAAAATGAAGAATTTTTTGATGATCTTTATGATAAGTTAGTGAAATTGCGTCATAAAATTGCAACGACACTGGGTTATGATAATTTTATAGAACTAGGTTATATGAGGATGGGTCGTTCGGATTATGGTCCTGAAGATGTTGCGAATTTTAGAAAACAAATAGTAGACCATGTTGTCCCAATTGTTAGAAGACTAAATGAGCAAAGAAAAGAAATTTTAGGGTTAGACCATTTATATTTTTATGATGGTATAAATTATAAAGAAGGAGATCCTACACCAAAAGGATCTCCGGAAGAGCTCGTTCAGCATGCTCAAAAAATGTACCACGAATTATCAACTGAGACTGGAGAATTTTTTGATATCATGGTTAATGAAGACCTGATGGACCTTGTCAATCGTGATGGGAAAATGGCAGGTGGTTTTTGTACTGCTTTCCCTAAATATGATCGCCCATATATTTTTTCGAATTTTAACGGTACTGATCATGATATTACTGTTTTAACTCATGAAGCAGGACATGCTTTTCAATCGTATTCAAGTAGAAAACAGCCTTTATTAAGTTATCTCTGGCCAACAATGGAGTCAGCAGAAATTCATTCTATGAGTATGGAATTTTTTACTTGGCCTTGGATGGATCGGTTTTTTAAGGATGAGACTGATCGTTTTAAGTATAAACATCTTTCAGGTAGCCTATCCTTTTTGCCGTATGGTGCTTGTGTAGATCATTTTCAGCATTGGGTATTTGAGAATCCTGAAGCAACTCCAAAAGACCGAAAGTTGAAATGGTTAGAGTTAGGATCGATTTATATGCCAGATCTAGACTTTGATGATATAGAGTATCCGAAGTTAGGTGGAGCTTGGCAAGGTCAACTTCATATTTATCAGATGCCTTTTTATTATATTGATTATACTCTAGCCCAGACCTGTGCATTCCAATTTTGGATTCGTAGTGAAGAAAATCGTGAAAAAGCATGGGAAGATTATTATCGATTATGCCAGGCTGGAGGTAGTTTACCATTTACAGGTTTAGTTGAGTTAGCTGGACTTGAGCTACCTTTTAAAGATGGTTGTTTAGAAAAAGTTGTGAATAAAGTTTCATCATGGTTGGATAGCGTTGATGTTTCCAAATTATAATTGTAACATGATTAAAATATGGTCTTTAATGTTATTTTGTTCTATTGTTCTAGCTGAGAAGCCAAAAACAATGAATCGCTTTGTATACGAATATCTTTTGGTTGCAAAAAGTAAAATGGAGTGTAGTCCTAATGTATGGCAAGACTTTCGTGAAGGGTATTTTCGAAGTAAGGCTATTCGATACACAGATAATTTATTGGATAGTTTAGACTATGGTATTGATCCCTATGATATAGCGATTAACCATTTTTTTGTTATTGATAGTTTTAGATTAGAAGTATTAAGTGGTAGAGAATATGAGATGAACTTAGATGACCAGCCTATACAAAATATTAATTATTTTTCATCGTTTAATGATTGATCAGGTTCTATTTTGAGCTCTTTAAATATCATGTTTGAAATTTCACCTGTAGCTTCATCCTTACTAAAACCATCATCTATGAGGGCATTATAAGCATTCTCAAGGATTGCTATGGCATCATCATCATTAAATAAATTATCTAATATGGTTAATGGTACTTTAAAATCACTTAAGCGTTTATATAGGTTCAATCTGTCGATGTTCATATCGTATAAATATTATCTATTATTGATGAATATAAGCTATACATTTTTAGTTTTAATTATGTTTTCTGCCTGCTCGAATCCACAATCTGAAACTGAACTCTTAAATAAGAAAAATCCTATCGGTTTATATGGGAAAAATATTTCAGAAAATGATGTAATGAATATTAATCAATTATTAGAATCTTCTACAGATAAATTAGGGAAAAATGTTTTGATTAATGGGCAAATCATAGATGTTTGTCCAATGAGAGGTTGTTGGCTTCAGTTGAAGGATATCAATACTAATGAAGAAATTAGAATTAAGGTTACTGATGGAGAGATAGTATTCCCTTTATCCGCAATAGGGAAGAATGTTATTGTAGAGGGTGTATTTACAAAATTAGACTTTTCTGAAGATCAGGCAATCAGATGGAAAATACACCTCGCTGAAGAAAAGGGCATAGAATTAGACACTTCAGATATTGTTTTAACAGAAAATGATTATTTTGAATATCGTATAAATGCTTTTGGAGCTAAAATATTTTAATTATAAAAATTAATAGCTAAGATTATAGATATGAAAAATTTTATATCAATTATAATTGCTCTATCTATTTCTATTATAAATATTCTGATCAGCGATCAGCCTATTAATTTTAGACATATAACCGTTGAAGATGATGGTTTAGCAGAAAGTACTGTTTATGATCTTCTTCAAGATTCAAGGGGCTACATATGGATTTGTACTGATAATGGTTTAAATAAATATGATGGGTATTCCATGAAATCTTATCAGTATATGCATTATGATGAGTCATCTATCTCAAAAGGGGCCCCTAGAAGACTTTTTGAAGATGCCAGTGGGCATATTTGGATAAGTACGAGTGCTGGTTTAATTAATAGGTTAAATGTAGAGACTGAAGAGTTTAAAAGAATAGAGCCCCTTAATATTCCTAATACAAATATTAGAGTGGAAGTGAGCATGGGCCAGTTACCTGATGGACGTATTATCAGTATAAAGTCGAGTTATATTATTGTAATGGATGATAATGGTGGCCATTTAAAAAATATATCTAGTGTCTATGAGCCTGTATTTAGCGATGAATTCTATCGGCAACTTCAAGAGCTATCAAACCCAGAAAATCTAATTGCAAAAATTGAAAAACCTGGTAACGCACAAAATATAATAAAGGAATTTTCGCTAGATTCGGAAGATAGTATTTTTGTTGCACTAATGGGTGAATATGAGATCCCGCAAAATGGCAAATATGATTACGGATGGATTGAAGATAGTGAAGGTAAGAAAGTTTGGTCA
>MDTE01056867.1_pt1 | contig 19589 bp, 18 predicted proteins | sample 811231 | NCBI WGS metagenome assembly MDTE01 (sample SAMN05326651, study PRJNA326480) | marine metagenome | isolation source: seawater | place: Indian Ocean: Red Sea | collected 2010 | reverse complement strand
ATATAGAAGAATTTTCATAGTTTTTTTGTGTTCTTGATAAGTATAAATTATGTATAATTCACTTACACCATTTACGAGAAATAAAATTGTCTAGACCAAATAGTCAAACAGAAAAATTATCAAAAAAGGATAAAGATTTTCTCTTTCATCCAAATACTAACCTCATTGCTCATAAAGAATCTGGACCATTCATATTGGAAAGGGGTGATGGTATTTATGTATATGACACAGATGGAAATAAATATATTGAGGGCATGGCAGGGCTTTGGTGTAATGCACTAGGTCATGGAAACCAGGAATTAGCAGATGCAGCAATGGAGCAATTTAGGAAATTTCCTTATGGAAATTTATTTGCATCAAAAAGTCATGAACCAGCAATTGAGCTTGCTGAAAAATTAGTTGATTTATCACCATTTGATAATGCAAAAGTATTTTTTGGAAGTTCTGGCTCTGATGCAAATGATACTCAAATAAAATTATTTTGGTATATAAATAATGCTCTTGGAAAAACAAAGAAGAAAAAATTTCTTTCTCGAGTTCAGGCTTATCATGGTGTAACTTTAGCAACTTCATCACTAACTGGACTTCCAACAATCCATGGTAATTTTGATCTTCCTCAAAATCATTTTTCTCATGCAATGTCACCACATTATTTTATGAATAAGCATGAAGGTGAATCTGAAGAATCATTTGTTGAAAGACTTGGTGTGGATTTAGAAAATCATATTATTAAGCAAGATCCTGAAACTATTGCCGCAATGTTTGCAGAGCCTTTAATGGGAGCTGGTGGTGTAATTATTCCTCCTAAAAATTATTTTGAAACTATTCAGCCTATTCTTGATAAGTATGACATTCCATTAATTGATGATGAGGTTATATGTGGATTTGGAAGAACTGGGAATGTTTGGGGAGCTGATACTTTTAATATGAAACCAGTTTCAATAACTGTTGCAAAAGCTCTTTCCTCATCTTATCTCCCTATAAGTGCAGTAATTATCTCAGATGACTGTTATGACATTGTTGCTAATAAAAGTGATGAGCTTGGTATTTTTGGACATGGATACACTTATTCAGGTCATCCAGTTGCATGCGCAGTTGCTGTTAAGACTTTAGAAATTTATGAGAGAGATAAAACGTTAGATCATGTTAACAAAGTTAGTCCAACTTTCACTGAAAGACTTAATAAATGTGATCAATATGATCTTGTTGGTAATACGAGAGGTATTGGCCTTATTGGGGCAATGGAGTTTGTTTCAGAGAAAAATTCTAATAAGGGATTTGAAAAAAAAGGGATTGCCGGAAAGATTTTTGCAGATCATGCAAAAGATAATGGTTTAATTGTTAGAGCAATAGGAGATATTATCGCCTTTTGTCCACCATTGATAATTACTGACTCTCAGATAAATGATATGTTTGATATTGTTGAGGAGTCTCTCAAGAAAACAATGGATGATCTAACAAAACAAGGACTATTTAAATGATTGTTGGGTTACCTAAGGAGATTAAAAATAATGAGCATCGAGTTGGCCTAACGCCAGATTCTGTTTCAAAAATTTCTGCAAATGGTCATGATGTATTTGTGGAAACTAATTGTGGTAAAGAAATAGGTTTCACAAATGAAAAATATGAGGCAGCTGGTGCAAAAATTCTTAATACAGCCTCAGAAGTTTATGAAAAATCTGAGTTGATCGTAAAAGTAAAAGAGCCAATGGAGTCTGAGATCAAGTATTTAAACTCAGATATAACTCTTTTCACTTACTTGCATCTTGCTGGCAATCCATCACTGGCAAAAAAACTTATTGATACTGGCGTTAGAGGCATTGCATATGAAACAGTTACTAGTGCCGATAATACTTTTCCACTTCTGGCACCAATGAGTGCAATTGCTGGTCAGATAGCATTTAATGTAGGCAATTATTTTTTATTAAAACAAAATAAGGGTAGAGGAGTTCTTATAGGTACATTAGATGGTTTTGATCTAGGTATCGTAACTATAATAGGGTGTGGTGTTGCTGGGGAGGAATCTCTCCAAAAAGCCATTAACAATGGTGTTGAAGTAAACTTAATCGATTCATCTGAAGATAGGTTGGCACAATTAAAATCTAAATATGGCGATAAGAAAATTAACTACATCGTATCTACGCCAGATACTATTGCTGAATCTATAAAAGATTCAGATTTAATACTAGGATCTGTTTATTCACTAGGAAAAAATGCACCTAAAGTAGTTACAGATAATATGCTAGATGCAGTAAAGCCTGGAGCGGTAATGGTGGATATATCAATTGATCAAGGAGGTTGTTTTGAAACATCTTCGCCAACTACTCATGATGATCCAACTTTCATTCATAAAGGCATAGTTCATTATTGTGTAACAAATATGCCTGGTGCAGTCCCACTTACTGCCAGCAATGCATTAAACAGAGCAACAATTAGTTATATTCATGAATTAACTAATAAAGGCATTGATCAAGCCTTAAATGAAAATCAATATCTTAAGGATGGTTTGAATATTGATAAAAAAGATGTGCCAAATATACTAGTAAGAGAAGCTTTAGATTCCCTCCTAAATTAAATTTAAAGCCATCAAAATTAAACATACTAACGATCCTAGCCAAGAAATGGTTCTATAAGGATTTAATTTATATGCGTAGCAAAGAAAATAGATAATTCTAAAGATTAGCCATGCTAGCCCGTATGAAAATGAATCAGCCTCCATAACTATTGATAGTACAGCGCAAGCAAAAAATATAGGCAAACTTTCTTGTAGATTTTTTGTTGCTAAATGCATTCTAGATACATAATCAGGAATGTTTGAATCTCTTGCTAGACGAACTTGTATTGGGGAAAAATCTCGATGATTTTTAAAAGTGAGTATTTTTGGGAGGGCTAAATGAATTAAATACATCAACATGGTGCATAGAACTACATATAACATTTTTTCATCTTAACATATCAAATAAACATAATTTTATCTTAAAAAAATTTGAAATCTTATTTTCTAATATGATCTAATATTGGTATGTTTACAAAAATGTCAGATGGCACCAAAGAAGAGTGGGAGCATATTAGCCAAGAACATGCTCCACATATAATGGATATGCCAACAAGAGTCATTGAAATGCTTAAACAGCTTGAGGGTCTTTCATTAGGTTTTGGTACAAATCAATTACATCATGCTTTACAAACTGCAACAATGGCAAAAAGAGCTGGTGCAGATGATGAGATGATCTTAATAAGCCTAATACATGATATGGGAAAAGTGGTAAATGTCCCGAATCATGGTCAGATATGTGCAGAAATAATAAAACCTTATGTGAGTGAAGATGCTTATAATATCATTCGAACTCATCAGGATTTTCAAGGAGAACACTACTATCATTATTTAGGAAAACCAAGAGATCTTAGAAAGAACTATAAAAACGAATCCTGGTTTGAAAAAGCAAAGCAATTTACTGATGAATGGGATCAAGCTGCATTTGATCCTGAGTATGATACTGAGCCACTAGAATCCTTCATTCCTCTAATTAAAAAGTTTTTTGAGTTTCCTAAAACCATTTAAAGAATTATGAAATTTCAAGCTCGTCACCTTCAACGGTATAGATCTAATTTATTTAACTTTTTAATTATATTCTTTTTAGTTTCCTGTGGTGGTGGTGGTGGATCATCACCAATTCCAACTATAACTTTATCAGTTAGTCAAAGCTCAGTTCCTCTAGACTCGGAAGTTACAATTAATTGGTCCTCTCAAAATACTTCATCATGTCAGGCTTCTGGATCATGGTCTGGAGCAAAATCAACATCTGGATCGGAGTTAGTAACAATTACCTTAATTGGAAATAATAATTTTGGTATTTCATGCTCAGGTGACGGTGGAAGTCAATCTTCAAATGTTGTTGTAGAGGGATATCGTCAATTATTAGGTGTTACTGTTGATGGTTATATTAGAGGCGCTGAAATATTTATTGATGAAAATAGTAATTTTATTCATGATACATCTGAATACAACACAACATCAGAAAACAATGGTGAATTCAAAATAAGATTTAATGATGGGAACTTAATTAGTTATGGAGGCATTGACCTCGATAGTGGTATTCTATTGGATAACTTGATGTTAGTTCATTCTTTGCAGGGATTTACTGATTTTAAGGTAATTTCACCTTTGACAACTGTTTCTGCTTTTTTTCTTGATCCTACATTAGTTAAAAACTCTTTAGGAATTGATTCAAGTATTAATATATTTACATTTGATCCAGTTGCTAATAAAGGTGATGGATCAATAAATGACTATGTATATGAAAAAAATAGCCAACTTACAGTAATAGCATTATCTTTATCAAAATTAATTAATTCAATCAGAATTGATGATCAAGAAGATCCGGTTGCTATAAGTACTAGAGATTCATTTAATTTAATTGCAAACGAAGTAGAGTCTTTATTTCTTCAAAATGATCAAAAGGTAGACATAGAGTCAAAATTATTTCTAGATAGTATTCTTTATAAAGCATACGAATATGTGAATGTTACCCCCGACATAACAGCTCTAAGAAACTCTTCAATTTTATTGTCTAGCCTTCTCCCTGTGATTGAAGTAAAAGATGAAGATTATCTTTCAACAGCAACTTTTTCATTTGCGATTGATACTTTTCAAAATGATTTCCAAGATGCAATTGATGGATCAATACAAGACTCTATAGTTGACATTTATAGTAATAATATTCTTTTCTATATTGGTAATGATCAGTCCGTTGACTCCGATCTCTTAGCTCCACAAGTTAATGCTTTTGATAACAATGGAGAAATAGATGAAGATAATTCTATAACTATAAATGTATTAAGTAACGATTCATTTTTATCATCAGCACCTGTTTTTATAGACGTTGGCTTACCCAACGATGGCAGTGCTCTTTTAGATGAATCTTTAAATATCATATATACACCAAATCAAGATTTTAATGGTGTTGATGAATTTCAATATACTATTTCGCAGGGAAATAAAAGTTCTACAGCAACTGTAACCATAGTTATAAACCCAGTTAATGATGCGCCTGAAATTAACATAGCTTCAACTCTTCAAGCTCCAGAGAATCAAAACTTTGTTGATAATATTTCTATATATGATGTTGATGGGGATGACTTAATTCTTAGCTTTGAAGGGTTTGATAAAGATTCATTTAATCTTGATAGCAATAATGATTTATTTTTTAATGCACCACCGGATTATGAAAGTAAAAATATTTTCTACTTAGTATTTAGTGTTACAGATGGATTATTAACTGAAACCAAAGAAATTGAGGTTCTTGTTACTAATGTAAATGACATTGAGCCGGTTATAAACACATCATCCATGATTGCCAGAGAAATGTGCACTTTGGTAGGTACAATTGATGGATCCGATGTTGAGGGAGACTCTCTTGAATGGTCAATATCTGAAAATGATTCAGTTTTATTTTCTATTGATAAACAATCTGGATTATTGTCATTAAATGAATTCCCAAGACACAATCCAGATGAAGATTATAATCAACAAATTACATTAACAGTATTTGATGGTGTTCATGAAGTATCAAAAGAAATCCCCATAACTCTTGGTTATGATCCTTTATATCCTCACCAGTGGGTTTTAGAAAATACAGGTCAATATAATTTTGCTGGATTACCAGGCACTGACGGCTCTGACGCAAATATAATGTCAATGAATTGTAAATATACCGGAAAGGGCGTTGTAGTTTCAATTATTGATGAGGGGCTTGAAATTGAACATGAAGATCTTGCAGTAAATATTGTTGAAGGTTCATTTGATTGGGTTGAAGATGATACTGATCCAACCAATACAGGTCTTTATGGAGATCATGGAACATCTGTGACAGGCATAATTGCAATGAAAGGTCACAACAATATTGGAGGAAGAGGTATAGCTCCAGATGCAAGCTTGGTTGGTTATAACTGGTTGCTAGCACAAACAAATGCAGCGTTATTTTCATCATTCAATGGATTGGATGGTTTAGTTGAGGTTGGTGTTTCAAATAATAGCTGGGGAAGAGGCTCTTCTGAATGGTTTATGCCTCCTGAGTATGACTCAGATACTTGGGATGCAATATCTCAGATTACAGAGACTTCGCGTTCTGGCAAAGGGACAGTTTTTGTAAAATCAAACGGTAATTCATGGTCAATAGGTGGTTATTGCGGACCAAATCAATCTAATTCAGATGAAATGCCTTGCACTACAGCAAGTTCAAATAGTCCAATCCATGCTGTTCCATTTTTTGTAGGAATCCCATCTTTAAATGCTGATGATGAAAGATCTTCTTACTCTACACCAGGCTCGTCATCTTGGATTTCAGGTTACGGTGGAGAATTTGGTTATGGTCCACCAAATTATTTGGTTGAAGATTATCCTGGTCAAGAAAGATATTTTAAATCAGCAATCATTAGCACTGATCAATCAGGTTGCGATAAAGGGTATGTGAGAACTGAAAATGATGCCGGTACACCCAGAAATGCACTTTCAACAGGGGACCATCCTTTAAATTTAAATTGCGACTATCTGCCTCATATGAATGGTACTTCATCTGCAGGACCAACAGTAGCCGGTTTGGTTGCCTTACTGCTAGAAGTAAATCCTGAATTCACATGGCGGGATATTAAGCATATTCTTGCTAATACTGCTTCTGTTATTGATGAAGATAGATCTAAATCACTAACTTACAATAATGATGAGATTTCTATGTATTCATGGATTGAAAACTCTGCTGGATATAATTTTCATAACTGGTTCGGTTTTGGAAAACTAAATATTTCAGATGCAATTTCGTACGCTGAGAATATGACTCCAAATAATTTAGGAGAATTCATAACCTATGAATTAATTACAGCAGAAGATACTGATCCAAACTGGGATTTGACGATAGCAGATCAAAAACAAACTCACTCCATAAATCTATCCACACAAGATCAATCTAATGGAAAAGTTGAATGGATAAGACTAAGATTTTGGTTTGACTATCCGGATATGTCAGATATAGGATTGAGATTAACATCACCTCAAGGAACTACATTAAATGTTCTATATCCATATGGATATAAAATTAATAATCCGAAAAGGCTTAATACAGAATATGATTTTGAAGAATATTACTTCGATATCGGTGTAGCTGGCTTTTACGGAGAAAATATTTCAGGTGATTGGACGCTTGAAGTTATTAACTGGGAATCAGGAGGTTGTCCTGAAGAAACTGATGATGACGGAAATGTTACTTCAGTATGTACAACCGGTACTTTAGAAAATTGGGGAATTATAGCTTATGGAAATTAAAAAGATTTTTACACTGAACTTGATGCTTTTCTCTCTTAATGCATTCTCTCAAGAAATTTATCTTAATTCAGTAGTTATCTTTGATCCTCAAAATTCAATTAGTAGTTCTGATTTAATTACTAAAAATAAATATAAATACTCACTTGAAGGATTAAAATTACCCTTAAATGACAGATTATCAAATAAAATATCTCAAACTAACCTCAAGGTGATGATATTTCCGGGGCTTAATCATGTCGTTTTTACCGATGGTTCAATGATGGTTAAATATTCAGAATATTTTGACTTCGATACTTATGCTAGTGAAAATAATCTTGAAATAATAAAAACTTTCAAAGATTTAGACTACGTTGTTTTAAAAACCAATGATATTTCAAATCTTAAAAATATCATAAGGGATATTAAAAACCAGAACGGAGTTATTTCTGCAAAGATTGATTTTATAGATCCAAATTTTATTCCTCATTAAAGTTTTTAAAACAATAAAACTATATCTATCATTTAAAATATATTTTTTATCTCTACTTTAAAAGGATATGTTAAGTAAATTTAATTTACTTTAAGTACGTCAAAATACTATAATTGTAGCAATCAAAAAATAATTCTGAGGCCATATATGAAAAATTTTAACTTTTTATCTATTTTTTTATTAGCAAATATATGTTTTGCACAAGAAAATTCTGAAATCAATGAGATTGAGGAAATTATTGTTACAGCTACGTCTAGGGAATCAAATGTTTTTGAAGTTCCTTACAATATTTCTGCAATTTCAGGTGATGAAATTTCCTCCAGAACGATACAAGATAGTGCTGAGCTTCTTAGAAGTTTTGCTGGAATTAGCACTATCGATAGAGGATCAAGAAATGCTGGAACAATTAATAATATAAGAATTAGAGGTTTAAATGTTGATTCAAATGCTCTTCAAGATTATCCAGTTAGTGCAGCTGCTTCAGTTTCTACATATGTTGATAAAACTCCAGTATTTGCAAATTTTCTTCTAAAAGATCTTGAGCGTGTAGAAGTCTTGAGGGGTCCACAATCTACACTTTATGGTTCTGGATCTCTTGGAGGTACAGTTAGATTCATAACTAACAAACCTGTAATCGATGAGTTTAGTGGTAAAGCAAATCTTACCGCAAGCAAGGTAAATGGCTCAGATGATTTTGGTGATAATATAGATTTTGTCGTAAATATTCCGATCTTAAGTAATTTGGCTTATAGATTTGCTGGATCAAAATCTGATTATCCTGGTATAACTGATTATGTAAATGTTCATGATGTAAGCGATCTTCCGTCTTTTAATCCATATCTTATTGGAGAAATAGATAGTTCTATTGGTGTGCCAACACTAAAAAATGGCTTTAATACACTTGCTGATTTTCTTCTTTCACCTCCTGTTATAAATGGAGTAAAAGATGCTGATACAGTTGATGTTGACTTTATGAGACATAAATTATTAGTAATCTTATCTGATAGAGCTGAGCTATTAATTTCATCAACAACACAAGAAGATATGATTGGTGGTAGACGAGCTTCATCAACTGCAACAAGATATATATTAAAGGACTCATGTTCAAACGTTCAAGCTCCGGATTGTTATATTGCTACAAAATACAATGAATATGAGAACGGTGCAGTAATGCTTGAGCCTTCAAATAGAGATGTTACTTTAAATTCAGTTGAACTTGATTTTAATGGCTCAAATGCAGATTTAGAGGTATCTTTCTCTAATTACGAAAGAGATTCTGAGAGTATTACCGACAATACTGGCTTCTTTGCAAAAGGTGGTTTCCTTACAGGTGCAGCTGGGGGTTACTATTATGATCCATTTTTAGCTGGAGGAATATATGGAGTCCCACCAAGACCGTATGTACCTGCGAATAGACAATTTGACCAAACTGGAAATACATTTGAAGCCCGATTGATTTCAGAAAAATCAGACACATTTGATTATGTGCTTGGTTATTTCTATCAAAAAGAAACATTAAATAGAATGCAGCAAACGTATATTAAAGGTACAAATGCATGGAATGGTATTTATTGGGGTGTTGATTATATAGTGGATCCACTTGAGAAGGATTTCGACTATAAAGTTTCAGAAACAATTAAACATAAAGCAGCCTATGGTGAATTTACTTATCATGCTAATGAAAAAATAGATGTTACTTTTGGATTTAGGCATTTCTCTCTTGATGCAAACGGAAATTCTGATATGTCATTTGCACTTTACGACTTACCAACATCATCAGGAATGCATGAAAATAAAGATGGAGATACTTTATATAAATTTAATCTATCTTATATGCAAAATGATACACAAACATGGTATTTGACAGCATCTGAAGGTTTTAGACGAGGAGGTATAAATGCAGTACCTACTGAAGGCCCATTCATTGAAGAGTCAGGCTGGGTTCCGTTTAGCTCTGATTCTGTCAAAAATTTTGAGGTAGGTACAAAAGGTGTTGGAAATAATGGAATTTACTATAATGTGAGTTTCTATAATATTCTATGGAGTGATCCTCAACTTAATACAGACACACCAAATTATAGTTTTTATGCAGTAATAAATGGTGATAAAGCTGAAACTAAAGGTTTAGATATTGAATTGCAAGGTTCGGTTGGTCAATTTGATTGGGATATTGGATATGCAAGCAACTCATCAAGTCTTAAGGCAGATCTCTTAACACCTGCATCCATTCCTCAGATCTATGCTAATAATGGAGATGAGCTCCCAGGTACACCCAGAAATATGATGAATGCGGGCATTGCACATACTGGATATTTAACAAGTGGATGGGGTATTGTCTCGAGAGCAAATATTTATTATCAATCTGACATGAAAAATCATCTTAATCGTAATTCAAGATTTGCTGAGGATTTAGATGGATTTAAGATAGTTGATGTTTCATCAACATTCTTTGTTGAGGATATGTACATTAGTCTATTTGTTAAAAATGTCCTGAACGAGAGAGGTGTGACAGCAGTTTTTACTGATGATGGTTTTGGCCCAGACCCATCTCAAGGATTCTTTGGAAGTAATGATAGAGAGTTTATTGCACTTCCAAGAACTTTTGGTATCTCAATAGAAAGATCTTTCTAATACTTTTTGTATAGATTATTTTTTCTATTATCTATTTGCCCAAACCTGTTTTGTCAGGACTTGGGCAAGATCTTATGGGAAGATGAGTTATTAACTTCACCAGTAAACTTTGATTTTATTTCTTCAAAATTTAAAAGTATTTCTAACAATAAGGTCTCAGGTAATTATTCAATTAACTCCTACCCAAGTGGATTAGGATATGAAGTTCTGCGGGATGAAAGCCTATTTATTAAAGGCGATGCTGATAAATTATTTAAAAAATTTCCAGAGTTCAATCTTTCTTTATTGGTAAAAAATAACAAAGTTCTTATTGAGAATAAAGAAATTATTGAAACAAATCATGATTTTTGGGATATAAGTTTTTCTGATGGAAGCGCATGGAATGAGGACGAAAATATCTTCTTAGCAATCCCATTTGCTTTAATACAAAAACATGCTAATTGCACTCATAATGGAGTTTTAATATTTTCAATTAATAAATCATATAAAGCATCAAAATCTATATTTCAAATTTCTTCAGAAACATGTCCATATTTTCAATTTAATTACGTAGCAATTTTTGATTCAAATTTTCAGGAAAATGAAATTTTTATTACAGAAAAAAATAATATTATTAACGAAAAAGGATTTAATGAAATTTATAAAAAATATCCACAAATAAGCAAAAAATCATTTGCTGATTCAGATATTTTTAATGAATATGAGGTTACAGCCTTTGGATTTTATGATGGCGAAGATCATTTTATTGGGGAATGTAAGACTAGATCTGGAAATTATCCGTTTTGTCCAAATATAATTTTGCCTGCATATTCACTAACAAAAACTATTGCTGGAACTCTTGGAGTAGCTGCATTTGAAAATAAATATGGTGCTATAAACGATATAAATATTAGTAAAATTATTAAGTCTTGCAATGATAAAAAATGGAAAAATGTAACAATAGAAAATTTAGCAGATATGACAACTGGTAACTATAAATCAAATGTTCATTCTCTTGATGAGGATAATATTTCCTCTTTAAATTTTATTTTTAATTTAACCACTCTTGATGAAAAAGAAGACTTTGCATGCAATCAATATCCAAATAAAAGTAAACCTAATACTAAATTTGTTTATCATTCATCAGATACCTTTTTATTAGGCCTAGCTTTAAATAATTTGCTTAAAGAGCGAGATGAAAATGATTTTTTTAATGATTTGTTAATACCTATATTTGATAAAAAAGATTTTAGTGAAAAAATAAAATATATTAGAAGAACTAATGATTCTGCAAGACAGCCATATTCTGGATGGGGAATGTTTTTTGAGAGAAATGATTTAATTAAACTTAACAATTTAATTAGATCTAAGGATAGAGCGAATTTTTTCTCAGATAAGTATATCTCTGAAGCACTTCAGTTAACAGATGATAAAGGATTTATAGCAATAAATTCATCAAATATTTATTATAATAATGGTCTCTGGTCAGCAAAATTCAGTAAAGAAATTTTTAATTGTAAGGAAGATGTTTATGTCCCATTTATGTCAGGATTTGGAGGTATAACAGTTGTATTCTTACCTAATTCAATGCTGTATTACTATATAAGTGATAACTATACATTCTCATGGTATTCTGCAGTCTATGCTGCTCATGAAATTAAGCCAATATGTTAAAAAATATCAGTCAAGATAGTCTTACTAATGCTTTCTTTCTTTCTATCTTGGCAACAGCTGGGATATTTTATGTAAACCTAGGAGGATCTTTTCTTTCTGCTTTTGTTGATGGACTAAATATTCCTCGTGACTCAGCAGGATTTATTGTTAGTGCAAATAAATATGGTGCAGCATTTGGTGGTTTATTGGCAGCAATATTTATTAAAAAACTTTCTTGGAGGAAAACATCTTATATTTTATTAATTATGCTTATCTTTATAGATATCCTGTCTTCCTCTATACCTAATGCAAATCTTTTAATATTTATAAGATTTTTTCATGGAACTGTAGGTGGATTTCTTGTTGGAATAGGTCTTTCTGTTATAGCTAGAACTTCATTTCCGGATAAAGTTTTTGGTATGCTCATGGTTGTTCAATATTCATTTGGAAGTATTGGTATTTTTACAGTGCCCAGACTGGTAGAGATCTTCGGCTATGGAGCAGTTTTTTTTGTACTAATAACCTTCAGCTTGATGACACTTTTAATATTACCCTTTATACCAAATTTAAAAGAAAAATCAGTGCAAGTTACAAATGCCAAAAAAATGTCATTAAATTCAAAAATTTTATTATCTATATGTCTTATAAGTTTATTTTTGTTTCAAGCTTCAAATATGGGTGTGGCTGACTTTGCTTTTGAGTTAGGCAAAGATATCAATTTATCTAACAATGAAATAAGTAATTTATTAACCATTGCAAATATAATATCTATTTCCGGTGGAGCGCTAGCCTATCTAATTGCTACAAGATATGGAAGAACACTTCCATTATTATTTGGTTTCTTGATTGCATCTCTGTTTACATACCTTCTAAATTTCTCTGAAAATATATCAATTTATTTCATTGCAAATACAGTTACTGGAATAACCTGGGGATTTGTAATTCCTTATTTATTGGGACTTGCAGCAACATTTGATAAATATGGTCAAATGGCAGCATTAGCTGGTTTTATATCAAAGGTAGGCTTAGCTAGCGGGCCTTTAATTGCTTCTTTCCTAATAATTGATTATGGATTTAAAACAATAATTAATTCTGCTGCATTTGGTTTACTTCTTGGTTGCTTACTTGCAGTTTATGTAAGCAGTAAATCTAATAAAATAACAAATGAATAAATTAAGATTGGCAGCATTACAACTTGAGCTAAAAAAGACAGATAATATTTCATATCTGCTATCCGAATTAAATAATTTGTGCTCAAAATCAGATGAATTAGATTTAATTGTTCTTTCTGAATTGGCTGTTGGAGGAGCCGGTGCTAAAAATTGTGCACATTCTTTTAATAAATATGAAAATATTTTTTCAGATTTAGCAAAAAAATATTCAGTTTATCTAATACCGGGCACCTTCTATGAGGAGACAACTTCAGGTAGTTTCAATATTGCTCCTGTTTTTGATAGAAATGGAAAGTTAATTACTAAAGCAAAAAAAATTTTCCCTTGGCTGCCGTACGAAAAGGATGTGGAGTCAAGTAATGAGATATGCGTATTTAATTTTGAGAATAAAGGTAATATAGGAATTCATATTTGTTACGATCTTTGGTTTCCTGAGACTAGCAGAGCGCTCGCAATGTCTGGTGCAGAACTAATAATTAATCCCACAATGACTCCAACAAAAGATAGAGATATTGAGACTATTATGGTCCAAGCTACCGCAGCACAACAGCAATGCTATTATGTTGATATAAATGGAAGCGGTGAGCAAGGAAATGGTAAATCAATTATTTGTGATTACGAAGGAAGCATAATTGATTATGCAAATGATAAAAAGAAAATATTTGAGATTGAAATTGATTTTGATTTAGTAAAAGAGGCAAGAATGAATGGATTTATGGGGCTTGGCCAACCCATAAAGAGTTTTAGAGACAATCCCTTTGAACCAACAAATTATAAGAATGAAGAATATTTGAATAAGTTGGGTAATTTAGAAAAAAAGAAATGATAATTTCAGACTTTAAAACTATATTTTGTTTTGGTCACTGGATTTGTGCCTTCCAACTACAAAATTTCTTTTTAATAAATGTTTAGTTTTTCTGCCATAAACTCTTTTTCTCCAGAGTTTATATGATGATGGTTTCAAATTAGATCTCATTATCTCTTTTACATCCTGCTCTTTTAAATCATATTGAGACTTAATAGCGTCAAATGTTGTTCTGTCTTCCCACGCCATTTCGATAATTCTGTCGATATCTGATTCAGATAGTGAAATTTCCTTTTTCATTAGTTGAATGTCAACCCACCATCAACGGTAAGATTCTGACCAGTTATTGATCTTGATTGGTGCGATGCAAAAAAAAGAACAGCGTCTGAGAAGTCTTCTGTAGTTGTAACTTTTTGTAAAGGTGTCATTTCTGCAATTGCATCAAACACAACATCTGGGGTTGCAGCGCTTGCATCAGTTACTTTTAATAAACCGCCAGAAACCATATTTACCGTTATACCCATTGACCCTAAATCTTTTGCAAATGTTCTGGTTAGTCCAAGCAAAGCTGCCTTAGCTATTGTGTAATCATGATAGGGGACAACAGGATTTTGGAATAGGTTTGTACCTATATTTATTATTCTTCCATAGGAGTTATTTTTCATTGATGGTATTAAGGCTTGAATTAAATTAAGTGAGCCTTTAAGCGTCACATCTAGATGACTTGAGATTTCATCCCAAGATATCTGGTCAGCAAACTTTCTATCATCTCCATTGAAAACATAATCAGTCATAGCATTATTTACCAGAATAGAGGGAGCTTGGCTAAATTTATTTTCTATCTCAGCTATCATTTTCTCAACCTCTGATTTGTTACTAACATTTGCATAAAATGCATATGCATCATTACCAAGTTCATCACATAATTTATGAGCTTTTTCCTCAGATTTAAAATAATTTATTGCAACTTTATAATCATTAGCAACGAATGATCTTGCTATTGATGAACCCAGACCTCTTCCTGATCCTGAGACTAAAACTAATTTTTTCATCGATTACTCCATAAATACTTTGATTATATACACATAATAAAACTAAATAATAAAAATTGAATTTTTAAGATACTATTTTACTTTTAAATAAATAGTAGCTGAATTAGTTATAGTTTTATTATAATGAACTCTATATATGAATAAGAACAAATTAATAGCAACAATAGTTTTAGTCATTCTTGGCTTTTCAACTTCATTTATTCTTTTTTTATATCAAACAGAAAGACTTGATATGCAAACAGCCCAGACATTAGCACTGTACTTCTTTGGTGCATTTATCTTATTTGGTGCAGTTTACTTATATTTTGATTTGAAAACCTTAAACAAAAAATAAAGGAGACTTTATGAACAAAGTATTAGTAACTGGAGGTTCCGGATTTATAGCTCTTCATTGCATCGATCAACTTTTAAAAAAGGGATATGCTGTCAGGACAACAATAAGATCAGAATCTAGGATTGATGAAATTAAAAAAGCTATGAATCAATATCCTAATTTGGATCAAAAGCTTGATTTTCATATATGTGATTTACTTGAAGACAATGGTTGGGATGAAGCAGTTAATGGTTGTGAATATGTTTTACATGTTGCATCACCTTTCATATTAGAAGTTCCAAGTGATGAGGATGTTCTTATTAGACCTGCTGTAGATGGTACATTAAGAGTTTTAAATTCCTGCTCAAAGAATAATGTAAAAAAAGTTGTATTAACTTCTTCAGTGGCAGCTATTGCATATGGGCACGAAAAATCAAAAATTTATGATGAATCTGACTGGTCCAATACCGGAGAAGAATCAGGTATTACTCCTTATGCAAAAAGTAAAACCTTAGCAGAAAAAGCTGCATGGGATTTCTTAGAAAAACTTTTACCTGAAGAAAGATTTGATTTTACAGTAATTAACCCAGTTGGGGTTTTTGGACCAATGCTCACTCCTGATATTGGTACATCAAATTCACTTGTCTCAAAATTAATCAAGGGTGAAATGCCAGCATGTCCTGCAACACATATGGGTTATGTTGATGTAAGAGATGTTGCTAAAGCACATATTTTTTCGATGCTTAATGAATCCACAAATAATAAACGAATAATTGTAAGTGAATCTGAAATGTTTTTTGTGGATGTTGGAAGAATACTCAATAAAGCTGGATTCAAAAAATCTCCAACTAAAGAAATGCCAAATTGGCTAGTTAAGATTTTTGCTATTTTCATTAAAGAACTTTCAGGTGTAACGAAGTCTCTTGGTAAAAGAGTTGATACTGACAAGTCATTAGCAAAATCACTTTTTGATTGGGATTATATTACTGCTGAGAAGTCAGTTATTGATACTGCAAAACAACTTTCAGAAACACAAAATCTTAATTAGGCCACTTTATTGTTATTAATAGTTTCTACTGCCTTTAAGTTTTTAGATTTCCGATCTTTTTTATCGAAATTATCTGCATAAGAATGATTTACTTCTGAGTGATGCATTTCATCAGCTCTTACAGATCTTATAAGATCTGATAATTTAGCATTAGATCTCAATCCATAATAATTAATAGCAATCTGTGGGGCATTAATATTTTCAACTGAGCCATTTTTAACAAGCTCAAGATATTCTGTGTAACTATTAACTGCTTCATCCTCAAAATAACCAATCATTCTATGTGAGGTTTTTGGAAAAAAAATATACATAAATGTATAGAAGGTCATAAAAATGCCTTGTGCACCTATTACTAAAAATCTTTCAAAAATATTTGGTTTTGCGATTTCAATAAAAAACATTAAATGCATTCTTTCATTTTCAGCTTCTGCAAGCATTTCCCTAATTTGAGGTCCATATCCAGTTTTCATATTTCTAAGACTTTTTAAATGAATAAGCATTCCAGCAACCATTCCAGGAACACCAGCAATTGTTTCAAGAACAACAGCTCGATGACCATACCTTTTTGCAAAAAAAGTATCAGCAATTAACCTAAAAAACTTAGTCATTGAGAGTGCAAATAAGTCTGATAAATTAGAGGGTGTTTTCATAATATAAGTTATTTATATAATATATTATATTATATTTTTATATATTAGTTAACTATTATTTGATGTGACATAGAATTATCATATTATTTATAGATGAAACAATTAAATGTTTATGATGAGCCACTCCATGAATGTTGTTCAGATCCACTAACAGGATTTTTTAGAGATGGATTTTGTAATACCAATGAACATGACCATGGTCTACATATAGTATGTTGCTTAATTGATAATAACTTTTTAGATTTTTCTTTATCTGCGGGTAATGATTTGAGCACTCCAAGATCAGAGTTTAATTTTCCTGGCTTAAATGAGGGTGACTCATGGTGTGTTTGTGCTCTAAGATGGAAAGAAGCATATGAAAATGGATGTGCTCCAAAAATTTATTTAAGAAGAACAAATAAAAAAGTTCTTGAGTTATTAGATCTAAATATTTTAAAAGAATTCGCTTTGGACTTAGAATAAGTCTTTAAGAACTTTTTATGAAAGATTTCAAAAATAAAGTAGCTTTGATAACAGGTGCTGGATCTGGAATAGGTCGCGCATTGGCACTGCAGCTTGCTGAGGAGGGGTGCAACTTAGCATTAGTAGATTGGAATAGTGAAACACTTGAAGAAACCAAGTCTTTTTTATGCAAAAAAAATATTTCTGTCTCTACACATAATTTTGATCTTAGAGACAAAGATAAGATCTATGATCTTCCAGAAAAGATATTTGAACTGCATAATAATATTGATATTGTTTTTAATAACGCAGGTTTATCAGTGGTTGGAACTGTTGAAGAAGTTGATGAAGATGACTGGAATTTTGGTATGGATATTCTTCTTAATTCAGTTATTCAGATGAGTACAGTTTTTCTGCCTCATCTTCAAAAAAGGCCAGTGTCAGCAATTGTTAATACTTCGTCAATTTTTGGTCTTTTTAGTGTCCCAAAACAATCTATTTATAATGTTGGGAAATTTGGTGTTAAAGCATTTACTGAATCCCTTGCTATCGAAATGGAAATGGCTGAATCACCAGTTGAAGTTTATTGTGTATTTCCTGGGCATATTGGAACAAATATATATCATGCATCGAAATTCAAGAGCTTTGAAGCAGATGATGCAGGCGCTGCAATTTTTGGCGCTAATGCTTCTACGATTGAAGAAGCTGCTGATCAATTTAAAAACAATGCTCCATCTTCACCTGAGCATGCAGCGAAAGTAATAATCAAAAATATAAAAAAGAAAAATAAACGAATTCTAATTGGAGCTGATGCACATTTTTATGACCTTATGAGCAGGCTCTTCCCAAAACATTTCTTAAAGATTATTTGGATATGGCCATTTTTTAGGAATTTATTTACAAGAAATAAGTAATTATCTGCTTTAAAATAAAAATTAATTTAATTACTTGGTAACTATTCCTTCAGTATTTTTTGAAAACTCTTCTGCTTTTTCAGCATCTTTTAAGATGTTCTCCACAGGTACTGGTACTTTAATACCAGCCTTCATTCCTGGTTGTTCATACATTGCATTTTTCCATCTATCCAGATGCTCTAAACCATCTATAGAAACTCCTGACCAATTGTGGGTTCTAACCCAACACCAATTTGCAATATCAGCAATGGAGTATTCGCCTGCAATCCATTCATTATTCATTAAATTATTATCAAGGACTTCAAAGAGTCTTCTGCATTCATTTTGATATCTATCAATAGCGGGTTGGAGTTTTTCTGGAAAATATCTAAAAAAGACATTAGCTTGACCCATCATTGGACCAATATGACCCATTTGGAACATTAGCCATTCTATAGTTCTCGCTCTCTTTTCTTTTTCTTTTGGAAGCAGTAAACCAGTTTTGTCAGCTAGATATATTAAGATTGCACCAGATTCAGCAAGCTTAAAGCCATTTTCTTTATCGACAATTGCAGGTATCTTCCCATTTGGACTTATCTCAAGAAATTCAGGTTTATGTTGTTCACCTTCCATTAAATTAACAGTAATTGCATTGTAATCAAGATCCATAGCCTCCAATGTACAAGATATTTTGTGCCCATTTGGAGTTGGTGATGTATATAAATCAATCATGTTTAGTATTTCCTCTTAATGATAAATAAAACATAAAAATTAAGTATAACAATACTGGTATATTTGATATAACACCTGGTGGTGTATTCATATAATAATCTTCACTCAAGGGATGAAGATAGCCTGAAATTAATCTAAAACACTGATCTAGAAGACATATTAAATATATCAAAGGTATAAGATTCTTATATTTTATAAATAAAATTAGTAAGATTATAGTTAGTGATACTTGCGTAGCACCCCATAATGAAGCAAACAAGTAAATTATATTATTTGGATCTAAACCGTCAATTATTGGAAATTCTTTAATAGTCGCAATACCAACAAGACCTGAATTCTCTGCTAGAAAATGTACGAGTGATCTAAAAATATAAATTGCAAAAATTGGATACAAACCATATTGAACAAATTTTGAACCTTTATATTGATTATT
>MDTE01021773.1_pt1 | contig 19590 bp, 15 predicted proteins | sample 811231 | NCBI WGS metagenome assembly MDTE01 (sample SAMN05326651, study PRJNA326480) | marine metagenome | isolation source: seawater | place: Indian Ocean: Red Sea | collected 2010 | reverse complement strand
AGTGGGTACTGGCGTGGCAGGAATCGCGGACGATAGAGGTGCGGGACCGTCCCGATGCCCGCAAGCGAATCGAGCGGGACCCGCGGGTCCAGGGAGTGTTGAAGTTGGTCAAAGCCCTGGGGCTGGATGGCGGAGATCGGGCCATCGAGACGGCGATCCAGTTCGGAGCCGCGACCCAAGCGGGGCAGCAACGCCTGAACTCGGGGTTTCTCAGGTTTCGCGACCGTTACAGCCATCGCCTGGATGGCCCTCCGCTGTGGTGGGGCCGAACGCTTCGGACGGCCGCCGACCGTTCCGGTCGCGAGCCGGCCGAAAACGACTAGCCAAACAGTCCCGTCACCGCGCGGCCCTCGGTCAGCACGTAGGGTCTCTCGAGCGAGTCGGTGAATGTGGTGTGCGGATCGATTCCCAGCGAGTGGAAGATCGTGGCCCCGATGTCCCAGGGCGTGACGGGTTCGGTGCGGGGGTAGGCGGCCAGGCGGTCGGTGGCTCCGTAGACGGCACCGGGACGGACTCCGGCTCCGGCGAGCACGATCGAGTAGGCGGCGGCCCAGTGCTTACGCCCCGGCGAGATTCCCGCGAAGCTGCGTTCGCGGGCCACCAGCGGGGCACGGCCGAATTCGCCCATGCAGATCACCAGCGTGGTGTCCATCAGGCCCCGGTCCTCCAGGTCCTCGAGCAGGGCTGAGAAACTGAGGTCGAAGCGTGGCAGAAGGTGACGTCGCAGTGCCATGAAAATGTCGTTGTGCGTGTCCCATCCGTAGGCGTCGGTTTGGTCGGGCGCGTCGTCCTGTCCCCGGGAGTTGTGGTTCCACATCACGGTGATCAGTGGCACCTCGGCTTCGACCAGCCGTCGTGCCAGCAGGCAGGTCTGACCTGACCGGTTGCGGCCGTAGCGATCTTTCAGGGCCGGCGATTCTCTTGAGAGGTCAAACGCCTGGCGGCAGGCGGGGTTGGACAGCATCCGCCAGGCCTGTTGGTAGAGCGTGTCCTTGCCCTCGAGCCGTCGGTCGGCTGCAAGCCGATCGCGGTAGGTGTCGATTGCCGCCAGCAGCTTCTGCCGGGCCGCGACCCGCAGCGGTGGCAATTCCGGCTGGCTGGCAAGCCCCGGCATCGCGGCCTGTTGACCGCTCGTGTCACCGACTTGCAGCGGTTCGTATTCGCGGCCGAGCAGCCCGGCGAACTGGCCCGGGGCCGGGACGCGGGGAGAAAACAGCGGGGCATTGAGGTGGACTGCGGTGTGAGCGAACCGGTCGGTGGGGCGGACACGTGTCAGCAGTGATCCGAATGTCGGTCGGTCGTCAGAACTGGCCGGCGGATTGCCGGAACGCTGCCGATGGTAGTGACCGGTCAGGGCCAGGTAGGTCGCCGAACCGTGATCAAGGTCCTCGTGGGACATCGATCTCAGGATGGTGTACCGGTCGGCGAGTGCGGCGATCCGTGGGGTGTGTTCTCCCAGGAACGTTCCGGGCACCGGTGTGCGGATCGCGCCGAATTCCCCTCGGACGACCTCGGGGGCATCGGGCTTGGGGTCCCACATCTCGAGTTGGCTCTGGCCGCCCCCGGCGAAGACGATCAGGACCGACTTGGCCTGTCCCCATCCGGGGCCGTGGAGCGTGGGGGTGGCCTGAGCGGTTGCGGTCAGGCCCAGCCCGGCAACGCCCAGGCGAAGAAACTCACGGCGGGTGGTCTGGAAACTCAGCATGCGATGGCGTTGTTTTTTTTCTGCGGCGTCCCGAGTTCTATTCTGCTGCCACGAGAGGGCAACGGCCAGTCGAGACCGGTATGATCTGCGGGCTGAGCCGTTTTCCGATTTGTCGGTCTGTTTCCGGGAGTGCCTCCAGATGCGACTTTTCCATCATCACCAAACGTGGCTTTTCTTGGGTTCTCTCTTCCGCCTGCTGGCCGTCCTGGTGGCCGCGGGCAGTATGGGATCCACTCACCTCAAGGCCGACGAGCCGCCGGCACGGAAGATTGACTGGAGAGCTTCCGGAACTGGCGGTGCGGTTTCGGCGGGACGAAGTACCGAGGTGGTGGCGGCGGCCCTGGACGTGCTGGCCGAAGGCGGCACGGCGGCCGACGCGGCGGCGACCTCGCTGCTGGGTCTGTCGGTGACCGAACACGGGCTCTTCGCGTCCGGCGGTGAAGTGCCGCTGTTGATCTACGACGCGAAGCGAAAAGAGGTGAAGGTGCTCTCCGGTCTCGGTCGTGCTCCCCTGGATCCTCGTGCGATCGAGTGGTTCTTCAAGAACGGCATCCCCTCCGGCGGCAGCATGAAGTCGGCTCCGGTGCCGGGAATGGTGCACCTGGTTTCGACGCTGCTGATCCGTTACGGCACGGTGTCGTTTGAACGGGCGGTGCGACCGACCCTGGCAATTCTCGATCGCAAGGGGCGTGACTGGCATCCGAGGCTGGCCGTCACGTTGCGGAAGCTGGTCGAGGCCGAGCGGCGAGCGAAGGGGTCGCGGACGGAGAAGATCGCCGCGGCGAGGGACCGTTTCTACAAGGGGGACATCGCCGACGAACTCGAGAAGTGGTACATCCGGGTCGGCTCGTTCCTGCGGAAGAAAGACCTGGCGGCGCATCGCACTCCACTGGAGGACCCGGTGACGGTTTCCTACCGGGGGTACAAGATCCATAAGTGCGGTCCCTGGACACAGGGGCCCTACCTTTGCCAGACGCTGTCGTTGCTGGAAGGGTTCGACTTGAAGTCGATGGGACACTTTTCGGCCGACTACCTGCACACGGTTGTCGAGGCACTGAAACTGGCGATGGCCGACCGGGACGAGTTCTACGGTGACCCGGAATTCGTCAAGGTTCCGCTCAAACAACTGCTCTCTCCGGGCTACGCGCGGATGCGGCGGGGATTGATCGATCCCAGGAAGGCGTCGCTGAAACGACGACCGGGTGACCCGCTGGCCGGTCGACCGTTGCGGGGCCCGCTGGTCGCCTCGAATCGCAACTACACGATTCCGGTTCAGGACACCACGACTTGCCTGGCAGCCGATCGGTTTGGCAACGTGGTGGCGGCGACGCCCAGCTGCAACCTGGTCGGCAATCAACCCGGGCCACCGGGAGTCACACAGGGAAACCGGTTGCGGTCGCTGAACACCACGCCCGGGCACCCCAACCGGATTCAGCCGGGCAAGAGGCCACGAATCACGCTGACACCGACGTTGGTCACTCGTGAAGGGAAGCCGGTGATTGCAGTCAGCGTGGCGGGCGGTGACCTTCAGGACCAGGTCACACTCAACGTGCTGCTGAGCCACATCGACTTCGGTCTGGCTCCTCATGAAGCGGTGGTTGTGCCGCGGTTCGCGACAGGCCATCACCAGGGGTCGTTCGATCCCAATCCCGACCGGGGGGCCGCATTCATTTCGCGGGGTGGGGTGACGATGCACTCGGATGTGCCCGAGCCGATTCGCCGGGAGTTGTCGGCCCGTGGCCACAAGTTACGTGTCGTCGGCGGGGCCATTGCTCATCCGGTGATGCTGGTGATCGATCCGAAGACGGGGGTGGTTCGCGGTGCGGGTGATCCCCGAGTGGGCCGCCGTGTCGGTGTTCTGTCACCGATCCCATGATCCGACTGTCGGCTTCACACCGACGCTCCCTGGGCCGGGCCTGAAGCTGGTCGAGTTCGCCGCTTGGCCACGTGCGGGTGGCCGGCCGTCGTTGTTGATCAACGGAGCTTGAATCTCAGTGTTTCGCTGCTCACCTTGTTTCCGAGAAGATCGGTGATGGTCAGCACCAGCTCGTAGTTGCCCAGTTGCAGGTCGCGCGGGAAGCTGAATTCGTAGTTGTGGAAGTAGTCTCGCCGGGTGGTGCGACAGATGTCCGGAGTCGGACCGACCGGGATCTGCTGAACGATCCTGCCGTTGTCGGACAGGGATCGGATGGTGATCATCGATTTCAGCAGAGTCTTCTGTCTGCCGTCGCCAAGGGGCTGGCTGGTGAAGTTCTGGATCTCGACATAAAGCAGCACGCCCTGCCCCGGGCTGAATTCGTTTTTCTCGAACGGTTCGTAGTCTCCGAATGTCTGGATGCGGCGGCAGAGGGCGAGGTGCTGGAGCTTGAGCTGGGCCCTGGGCTGCAGGTTGCGGATGGCGGCATCGAGTTGTTCGATGGTCGCGGTGGCGCGTTGGCGAGGTTCGGGAATGGACCGGGCGTCGAAGTAGTTGACCTGGGCCATCAACATGTTCTGCAGAAATTCGTTCTCGGCGTCGTCAACCCCCGTGATGGGCGAGAGCGCGTCTTCGGGGCGGTCGCGGATGATCGACAGCACCCGGAGGTGGAACTGTTTCCGGAGGTGATTGCGTTTCTGTTCCGGAGACACGCCCTGGCCGAGTTTGTCGACCGCGTTCCGTGTGATATCAAACAGCTGGTTGAGCGAGGCCTCAGCGATCTCTTCGTCCGCCGGAGTTCCGTCCCGGCCGAATGGCAGCGGGAAGGGGTTCAGCCGACGGGCCATGTCCGGGACGTTGCCGACCATCGGCAGGGCCAGGCGGGCGGGGATCGGTCTTGCCTTGTCTTCGGCATTCCCGGAGACCAGTGGTTGGCGGCTGAAACCACCCCCGGGAATCAGCGTGTCAATTCCATCAACCTGTTCGATGGTCCGGCCGGCACCGGTCGCGATTCTGGCAACCTCCGGCTCCTCGCCGGGATTTGGTGTCGGCGTGCCGTAGAAATCTTTGTATCCGGTACGGTCCAGGACACTGCTGACCTGTCCCTGTAGCCGTTCGGCCAGATCGTCGGTCAACGGTGTCAGCTCGGAATTCACCCGGCTCAGTCGGCATCCCGAACTCGCCACTGCCAGGAGCAGCAGCAGGCCGGTCACGGCCCGGGAGACGGTGTGGCTGGGACGTGGACGGATTTCCGGCATCGGCAGTCGAAACCGCGGAAGTTGAGGAGGGAGAGGTCGGTCGGCGGGGGGCGGACGATAGTGCATCGCCCCGTGTCCGACAAGGGCGTCTGAGGCCTGTCGGAATCCGCGAACGAGCAATGTGGGAGGGTCGGCAACTGCTATTGACTCCCGGAGGCCTCGGTCCTACTGTCCCCGGTCCGCTGGGGTTCCAGGCCGCCCAGCTGTGGACGTGTTGATACGGTTTGTGTCGATTCGGAGGCTGTGGCGTGCGGTGGTTAGGGAGGCGTGTGCAACGGTGGGCTGAGCGGTGGGGGGTGGTGCAGCCGCCCACCTGTGATCCCGGGTTGCCACCAGACGTTGCTGGCTACGTGGTGGGTTCTTACCCCCAGAACCACAACTACATTGTCCGCCAGGGCCGACTGGTGCCCCGGCACAAGCTGAAGGTGCGGTTCGAACAACTCGCCGGGGCGTATCCCGAACCGCTCGAGAGCTTGTTGGATCTGAGTTGCTCGAAGGGTTTCTTCGTTCTCGACGCGGCCAGCCGAGAGCCTTGCGAAAGAACGTTGGGAATCGACATTGATCAGCGTGAGTTGGAGGTGTGCCGCTCGGTGGGGGGGTTCCTGGGATGTCGGGAGAGCCGGTTCGAGAAACTGAATCTGCACGAGTTGGCCGATTCGATCGACGATTTTGGTGGCCCGTTCCAGACCGTTTTGCTGGTCAACAGCTACCAGTATCTCTACTTCGGGAGTTCTCGTTCACCGGATTGTTATCGGGACCACGAGACGATTTTCGGGTTGATCCGCCGTGTCTGTAGTGGCCGTGTGTTGTTCAGCAATCGGACAGAACTGAAGCAACTTCAGCGGACCTGCCAGGCAGAGGCGATAAAGATCGGGCACCAGGCAGAGTACACCGAGGCAAAGATCCTCGATGCCGCCTCGCATCATTTCCGAGTGGTCCCTTACGGCCGGATCGGCAAGTGGCCGTTCTGGCTGCTGGACGTGCCGGGTGCCGAGTTGTCGGCGGCGAAGCCGGTCGGGCAGGCGGCCTGAATTCGGCGCGGTGTGTCGGTGAGGTTTCGGCTTCACAAATCGGGTTGCGGAACGCACAATCGATGCCCCGATGCAGTCTCATTACGCCGACAGGCTTGACGAAGCGATCCGCCGGAAACGAACTCCGGCGCTAGTCGGAATCGATCCCCGGCTGGACCAACTGCCAGCCGAGATCCTGCAGAGGGCCGAACGGGCTGGTGGGAGTCGAGACGAGGTGGCGGCGGCGGCCTTCGACGAATTCTGCGGACGTTTGATTGACGTCGTGTCCGGGCTGGTGCCGGCGGTCAAGCCCCAGGCGGCGTTCTTTGAACAGTACGGTCCGGCGGGAACTGCGGTCCTGGCACGGGTGATTCGTCGGGCCCGCGATGCGGGGTTGATCGTCATCTGTGACGCGAAACGCGGAGACATCGGGTCGACAGCCGAGGCCTACGCCCAGGCCTACCTGGCCGGTGCGGATCCCGATGCGGCACCGTGGGCTGCCGATGCGTTGACCGTGAATCCGTTTCTCGGACAGGACACGCTCGAGCCGTTTGTCGAAGTCGCCTCCCGGCGTGGAGCCGGACTCTATGTCCTGGTCAGAACCAGCAACCCGGGAGCCGGGACACTGCAGGACCTGGTTGCCGACGAGAGGCCGATCTACCGGCACACGGCCCGGATGGTTGAGGAACTGGCATCGGCGTCGGCGGGACAATCGGGTTGGGGGGCTGTCGGAGCGGTTGTCGGAGCGACCTACCCACGAGAACTGGCCGAACTCCGTGAGGTGATGCCCAGTGTGTCGTTGCTGGTTCCCGGATATGGCAGCCAGGGGGCAGGAGCTGCCGATGTCGCCGCCGCGTTCAACCCCGACGGACTCGGGGCGGTTGTCAACAGTTCCCGCGGGATCAACTTCGCGTATCGCCGTGAACCGTTTGCCGAGGAGTTCGGGGAGACGCGGTGGGAGGACGCGGTCCAGGCGGCCACGGTACAGATGATCGCCGACCTGGCCGAGGCGACTCCGGCGGGGACCCTGAGATGAAGACGGTCCCAGCCAGGGACATGCGGAGGGCGGTCAGGCATCTCCGTGGGGCCGATCCGGTGATGCAAGACGTCATTGGCCGTGTCGGGAAGATCGAGATGGTGCTTCGCCGGGGACGATTCCTGACGCTGGTCCGCTCGATCATCGGCCAGCAGATCTCCACATCCGCTGCCCGGGCGATCAACGAGCGGATCCGCCGGGCGGTCTCACCACGATGGATCACGCCCGAGAGTCTCGGAGAAATCGACGATGCCGGTCTCCGCAGCCTGGGAGTCTCTCCCCAGAAGATCGGCTATCTTCGCGATCTGGCTGAGGCGGTCACCTCAAGACGCGTGAGACTCGACCGGCTCCATCGGCTCGACGACGAGGCCGTGATCGAAGAACTGGTCCAGGTCCGTGGCATCGGACGCTGGACGGCTCAGATGTTCCTGATCTTCTGTCTTGGCCGACTCGACGTGTTCGCTCCACTTGACCTGGGAATCCGGGCTGGGATCCAGCGGGAGTATCAACTCGGGCAGATGCCCGATGTCGCCGCCTGCGAACAGATGGCCCAGGCCTGGGCCCCCTTCCGCTCGGTCGCCTGCCTGTACCTGTGGCGGAGCGGTGATCTCGAGTTGTAAGCGACGGGGGGGTCAGTTGCCCTTGACCACCACCAGCTTGTGGTTGGCCACGTCGTACTCGTACTTCGATCCGCCGGGCAACTTCGGCAACTGAAGGTTGTTCTTCTTGATGATCTCCCGCATGAACTCGTCGTGGTCCTTCGGGAATCGCCCCTGGGTGGCGTTGAAGATGTTCAGGTGGTGATCGATGGACAGCTTGGTCACTTTTTCGGCCAGGGGGCCATAGGCCTCCAGGCCACCCAGCAGGGGCGAGGTGATCTTGATCTTGGAGTCGCTGACCGTCTTTCCGTCGTTCGCGTTGAATTCTCCGACGTCCTGTGTCCGTTGCTTGAAGATGCTCTTTCGCGGCGTTTTTGCCTTGGTGTTGGTGGTGTCGGCGATATCCGGACCCGAGCAACCAATGTCTCCGAAGACCAGTGTGATGACCGCCAGCAGGGACAGGCGTCGAAGTGATCCGGAAATCATGTTGTTCGCCATTTCGGGGTGGGAAAGGTTTGCGGATGAGGCAACAGTTGAGGTGAACCGGAGATCTCGTATCGGACCGGCCGCACTCTCAACGCAGTTTATCCAGCCGGAATCGCCGAGGCTACACGAGGGGCCGGGTTGGCCAAATTGGCAGCCTGCTGGTGGCCAGCCCGGGGTATCGGGGGCTATCTTGATAGAGTGGGCAGTTGGGGTAAAACGGCTAGCTGCTCCACTGCCGGTCGGTGAAAACCGCGGGAAGACGCTGACATGATCCGGTGAAAGTCCGGTTGGGATTCAGGAGAGACGACAATGATGGGCAAACACATGCTGAAGAACATCCGCGTAGCGATTGTGGCCGTGTTGGCCTGTGGGCTGATCGGCGTCGCGAGTTCCGGGTCGGCCGCTGCAGCCGACGATGGATTCGAGTCAATTTTTGACGGCAAGACATTGAAGAACTGGAACGGCAATCCCAAGTTCTGGTCGGTCAAGGACGGTGCGATCACCGGTCAGACGACCAAGGCCAACCCCACCCGGGGCAACACGTTCATCATCTGGAAGGGCGCGGATCTGGGTGACTTCGAATTGAAGTTGCAGTACAAGATCGTCGGTGGAAATTCGGGCATCCAGTACCGCAGTTTCAAGTTGCCCGGCAAGAACGACGGCTGGCGAATTGGTGGTTACCAGGCCGATTTCGAGGCCGGCAATACCTATTCGGGGATCGTCTACGGGGAGGCGTTCCGCGGGATCCTGTGCAACCGGGGTTTGAAGACCGAGTTGGTTCGTACGGGAGGCAAGTTCCAGGTCAAGACAATCAAGCGACTGGGTGACAGCAAGGCGATCCAGGCAAAGATCAAGAAGGAAGACTGGAACGACTACCACATCACCGCCAAGGGCTTCCACCTGGTTCATCGGATCAACGGGGTGGTGACGGCCGACTGTACCGACAACGATGCGAAGCAACGACGTGCCACGGGACTGCTGGCGTTGCAGTTGCACGCCGGACCTCCAATGACCGTTCAGTTCCGCAAGATCCGGGTCAAGCGACTGGGCAAGAAGGTGTCGGCTCGACAACTGTCTCTGCCTGATCTGCCCCAGGTCAGTTTCAGCGATCTGCCGTCGCCCAATGAGGTGGCCGATCGGGTGGCTGAGGAGACCGGTGGTGTGGCGACCGAGGCGGTCCGTGCGTTCCTGGGACTGCCCGGAGACGTCCGTGATGCGGTGGTGTCGACTCCCGAGAAGCGGAAACTGCCTCCGACATCCGAGGGCGGGAAGTTGATCCGCAAGGTCCGTTCGACACGAGCTCGCGGGTTGCGATTCCTGGCGACTCCATTGCGTTCGGCGATCGTGGCGGCGGAGGAAGCTGTCGAGACTGCAAAAAAAAAAGATCGCGTTGATCGCGGGCGTCCGTAGTCACGGCTACGGGGCTCATGAGCATCGCGCCGGCTGCATGCTGATGGCCAAGGCGCTCAATGCCAGCGGCCTGCCGGTGGAAACCGTGGTGATCTCCAATGGGTTCCCCAAGGACCCCAGCGTCCTTGACGGAGCGGCCACGATCGTCGTCTATGCCGACGGAGGTGGCCGTCATCCGTTGAATGCCCATATCGACGACTTCCGCAAACGTATGTCTGCAGGCGTCGGGCTGGTCTGCATTCATTACGGCGTCGAAGTGCCCAAGGGCAAGTCGGGTGATGCGTTCCTGGACTGGACCGGCGGATACTTCGAGACGCACTGGTCGGTCAACCCACACTGGACGGCCAGGTACAAGGCATTTCCCAAGCACCCGATCACTCGTGGCGTGAAGCCGTTTTCGGTTCACGACGAATGGTACTACCACATGCGTTTTGTCACGAAACTGAAGGGCGTGACCCCGATCCTGACTGACCTTCCGCCCGATTCGACGCTCAAGCGTCCCGACGGTCCACACAGCGGCAACAAGTTTGCTCGCGCCGCGATCGCCAAAAAACAGCCCCAGCACATGGCCTGGGCTCGCGTTCGTCGGGATGGTGGTCGGGGCTTCGGGTTCACCGGTGGCCACGATCACTGGAACTGGGGCCATGATCAGTTCCGCAAACTGGTACTCAACGCGATTGTCTGGACGGCGAAGATCGACGTGCCCAGCCGGGGCGTGCGGTCCACGTCCCTGACGGTTCAGGACCTCGAAGCAAACCAGGACTACAAGAAACCGGCGAATTACAACCCGTTGCGTATCAAGCGGATGCTGGGCCAATGGAACGGCGCGGCGTCGGAGTGAGCCAGTTGGCAAGCGGACGGAGGGGCTCGTAAGATGAGCCGCTGACCCAGTGGGATCATCCGGAGATTCTCTCGTGACGACTCGACGCCTCGGTGTTCTCAGCATCGTGTTTTGTTCCCTTGTCGCAGTGGGTTCCCGGGCTGTCTGGGCCCAGGCAAAACCCGGCGACGTGCGGGCCGCGAAGAACGCCGTTGCGGGTCTGGACGTGGCCAAGGGGCTGGAGGCGACGCTGTTCGCCTCCGAGCCGGACATCACCAGCTTGACCAATCTCGATATCGACGCCCGTGGTCGGGTGTGGGTCTGCGAGGTCGTCAATTACCGTAAGAACCTCGGCCGCCGGAAGGCGGGAGACCGGATCCTGATCCTCGAGGACACCGACGGGGACGGCCGCAGCGATCGCCAAAAGGTCTTCTACCAGGGCCGTGACGTCGACAGCGCGATGGGCATCTGCGTGCTCGGCAACCGTGTCATCGTCTCGTGCTCACCCAACGTGTTGGTCTTCACTGACATCGACGGTGACGACAGGCCGGACCGCAAGGAGATCCTGTTCTCCAAGACCGGCCAGCCTCAGCACGACCACTCGGCACACTCGTTCCTCTTCGGCCCTGATGGGAAGATGTACTGGAATTTCGGCAACACCGGTCGCGCTGTCCATGACTACAAGGGCCAGCCGGTGGTCGATCTGGCCGGTCGGCCCGTTGTCGACAACGGGCGACCCTACTACGGCGGCATGCCATTCCGCTGTGATCTTGATGGTGGTCGCTTCGAGGTGCTGGCTCACAACTTCCGCAACAACTACGAGATCACCGTCGACAGTTTCGGGTCCCTGTGGCAAAGCGACAATGACGACGATGGCAACCGGGGTGTGCGGATCAACTTCGTGATGGAGTTCGGCAACTACGGTTACCGGGACGAGTTGACCGGAGCCGGCTGGCGGGCGGCCCGAACCGGCATGCACGCCGAGATTCCCATCCGGCACTGGCACCAGAACGACCCCGGCGTGATGCCCAACCTGGTGCAGACCGGAGCCGGATCGCCGACCGGAATCACGATCTACGAAGGGCGGCTGTTGCCCGAGGTCTTCCACGACCAGGTGATCCACTGCGACGCGGGGCCCAACGTGGTTCGTGCCTACCCGGCGACCGTTGACGGAGCCGGCTACAAGGCTCGAATCGTCAACCTGGTCAAAGGGACCCGCGACAACTGGTTCCGCCCGGCCGATGTCTGCGTGGCTCCCGACGGATCGGTCTTCATCACCGACTGGTACGATCCGGGGGTCGGCGGTCACAACCAGCGGGACCTGGACCGTGGCCGGTTGTTCCGAATCGCTCCTCCCGGTCACAAGTACCGTCCGCCGAAGATTGACGTCTCGACCGTCGGAGGCGCAGTCGCCGCGTTGAAAAACCCGGCCTTCTCAGTACGCTACCTGGCCTTCACCACGTTGCAGGCCGGTGGTGCCGAAGCTCGGGCGGCGTTGTTGAAGTTGGCCGAGGACACCGACGCCAACCCGCGTCACCGGGCTCGCGCGTTGTGGGTACTGGGCAAGAGCGGGGCTCCGGTCCGGGCGGCTGACGTGGCGAAGCGGGCGATGGGTTTCAAGCATCCGGACCTGCGAATCGTGGGCCTGAGGTTGGCACGCCAAATCGAATCCGACGTGGTGCAGGCCGTTGGCCGGCTTGCCGAAGACCCCTCGCCTCGGGTTCGCCGCGAATGCCTGGTGGCATTGAAGCCGACGAAATCCGATCGGGTGCCCGAGTTGTGGGCCCGGCTGGCTGCTGGTTACGACGGTCGTGACCGCTGGTATCTCGAGGCGCTGGGCATCGCCGCCGACGGGCGTTGGGATGCCTGCCTGGCCGCCTGGCACAAGCGGTCTCCGGATGCGGCCGACACTCCGGCCGGTAGGAACATCACCTGGCGGAGCCGCGGTGCCGAAACAGCTTCGAAATTGGCTGCGATCATCTCCGATCCCGAGACGCCCACCGACACATTGCCGCGTTTTTTCCGGGCACTGGATTACCAGTCGACCCGCGCTCGCCAGGATGCGGCCCTGGCACTTGTGACCGGTGACCATGGCAAGAACGCCAACCGATCGGGACTGGTGATCCGGGAAGCGCTGGCGCGGGTTGGGACCCTTGATCTTGGCCGCAACGTCGAGGCTCGCCGGGCGATCAACCGCGTCGTCGAACGTCAGCGGGGAACCTCCGGGTTTGTCAGCCTGGTGGGACGTTTCGGCCTGACCGACCATTACCCCGAGTTGTTGCGGTTGGCGTACCGGAATGCCGACGAGCAACTGGGAGTCGATGCGGTGCGGACGCTTCTGGCCAAAGGGCAGGGCGGGCTGTTGAACCGAGGGTTGGCGGCCAAGTCGGCGGTCGATGCCACGTCATTGGCCCGGGCTCTGGCCAACGCGTCCGATGCGCGTGCCGTGGCGGTCCTGCGGCCGGTTGTCGACAACGCCAAACGGCCTCTGTCGATTCGGCGTGAAGCGGTCCGCGGAGTCGTCCGCGGTTCCAAGAAATCCGCCAGCGAGGTGCTGGCCCGGGTGCGCCAGAAGACACTGTCGGTTGATCTGCGTCAGGCCGCCGGTGCGGCCCTGGTGACCCACCCGGACCCCAATATCCGCAAGCAGGCCATCTCGCTGTTTCCGCCGCTTCCGTCGAAAGACAAGAAGCCGCTGCCCCCGATCGCCGAACTGTCCAGGCGGAAGGGCAACGCCGCCCGGGGTCTGAAACTGTTCACGACCACGGCCACGTGTGCCAAGTGTCACAAGGTCAATGGGAAGGGCAAGGAGGTCGGTCCGGATCTCTCGGGAATCGGCCGGAAACTCAGTCGCACGGCGCTCTACGAATCGGTGCTGTTTCCCAGTGCCGGGATCAGTCACAACTACGAGTCCTGGGTCGTGGCACTCGCTGACGGGACCGTGGTGACTGGCCTGCTGATCAGTCGCACTCCTGACAGCGTGACGATCCGTAACGTCGAGGCGATCGACCGCAAGATCGCCACCGGCGATATTGAGGAACTGAAGAAGCAGACGACTTCGCTGATGCCAGCCGACTTGCAGAAACTGATGACCGCCGCAGACCTCGTCGATGTGGTTGAGTACCTCGTGACGTTGCGGAAGGTGTTGCCCCCATCACGGGGAAGGCCGGGAAAGTGATCGGACCGTTGCCGATGATTCCCTCTCCGGTCCGAGACCGGTACAGTGACTCCAGTGATCAAAGAGATTTTGTGACGTATTTCCGGTTGCCGGGACAGGTCCGGACCGGATTGACCAGGAGATCATCATGCCATCGACACGACGCACGACCTTCTCGCTGATGTTGACCGCGGCATTGGCCGCGACGCTGGGCTCTGTGGGGGTCCAGGCTGCCGATGTGACCGGCTTCCGCGATTCGGGTGGCCTGGCCCACAGCAAGGAAACCGGTCTGCCGGTGACATGGTCATCGAGCAAGAACGTGGTCTGGAAGGCCAAGATGCCCGGACCGGGGACGTCGAGCCCGATCGTGTTGGGAGAACGGATCTACCTGACGTCCTACACCGGCTATGGGCTGGTCCCCAACCAGGGGGAACAGGCCAACCTGAAACGGCAGGTCCTGTGCCTGGATCGTGCCAGTGGCAAGCAGATCTGGCGGAAGGAGTTTGCCGCCAAGCTGCCCGAATCGAAGTATTCCGGAGGCAACAATGCCCGTCACGGATTCGCCTCCGCCACACCCACAACCGACGGCAAGCACATCTAAGTCTTCTTCGGGAAATCCGGAGTCTTTTGCTTCGATCTCAATGGAAAAACCGTCTGGACTGCTGATGTCGGCAGCAGAACAAGAGGCTGGGGCTCGTCGAACTCTCCGGTGCTCCACAAGAACCTGGTGATCATCAACGCGAGTGTCGAAAGCGGTCGGTTGCTAGCCCTGGACAAGGCGACCGGGAAGGAGGCCTGGACGGTCGGTGGCATTCGGGGGTCCTGGAACACGCCGCTGCTTGCCGAGGTGCCCGGGGGCGGGACCGAACTGGTAATCAGTGTGCCCCAGCAGGTCCGCGGTCTCGATCCCGCGACCGGAAAACAGCTGTGGACGTGTCAGGGGATTCCCGATCGTGGGTATGTCTGCCCGAGTGTTGTGGCCGACAAGGGTGTCGTCTACGCGATCGGCGGGAGACAGAATACCGCCCTGGCCATCAAGCTCGGTGGTCGTGGTGATGTGACGTCGACGCATCTGTTGTGGACGAAGAACCGCGGATCGAATGTCTCCAGCCCGGTCGTCGCCGATGGACGTCTGTACTGGTTCCACGAACGCCGCGGCACCGCCTACTGCCTGGACGCCAAGTCGGGCGACATCGTCTACGAGGCCCGATTGTCTCCCCGACCGGGACTGGTCTACTCGTCGATGCTCTTTGCCGACGGCAAGCTGTATTGCATCAGCCAGCACAACGGGACCTACGTCGTGGCGACCGGTCCCCAGTTCAAGCTGTTGGCCCACAACACGTTTGCCGACGACGACAGCCGTACGAATGCCTGTCCGGTGGCCCACAACGGCCAGTTGCTGTTGCGGACCGACGGTTATCTCTATTGCCTGGGCAACAGGAAGTAACGACGTCATGCCGGATCGTGTCCGTTTCGAGGTCTTTTCGGACTACGTCTGACCCTGGTGTTATTTCAGTACCGTGCGTATTGAACGACTGCGGGTCGCATACGACATTCAGGTCGTCTACCGCCACTTCCCCTTGCATCCTGACACGCCGGAAGAGGGGCTGACGCTCGAGCAGTTGTTTGCCGGGCGGAACCTGGATGTGCCCAGGATGCAGGCGGAGATGTCCGAGCGGATGGCGGCAGAGGGCTTGGATTACGGGACGCGGACGCGCACCTACAACAGCCGCCTGGCCCAGGAACTGGGATGCTGGGCGGATGGCCAAGAGGGGGGAGAGCGACTGCACGACGATCTGTTCCGCGCCTACTTTGTCGACGACGTGAACTTGGCGGTAGTCGACAACCTGGTCGCGGTGGTCGAGCGGGCGGGTCTGGACGCCGAGGATGCTCGCGAATCACTGCGGGAACGGCGTTTTCGTGACGCGGTCGATGCCGATTGGGCCCGGTCGGCGGAGCTGGGAGTCACCGGGGTGCCGACGTTCGTCGCTGCTTCGCAAGGTGTTGTCGGCGCCCAGCCGTATGAGGCGATCGAGCAACTGGTCGTCGCTGCCGGCGCCGTGCAACGTTCGGCGTGAAACGTCATACTGGCCCCGTCGCTCACCAACTCAACTTTCGGATCACCCTCATGGACACTCTTCGCGTCGCCGCCGTCAGCATGAACAGCCCACTGGGCCAGATGGACCAGGTGATCGAGACGATCGCGGCCCGTTGTCGCGAGGCGGCCGACGACGGGGCCGAGTTGGCCGTATTTCCCGAACTGGTCATCCACGGGCACTGCACGCCGAACACCTGGGAGATTGCCGAGGAGGTGCCGGACGGACCGACCACCAGGAAGCTGATCGAATTGGCCACCGAGTTCGGATTGGTGTTGTCGGTCGGTCTCAGTGAAAAGGAAAACGACCTCGTCTACAACACGCAGATCCTGGTCGGTCCGGATGGATACATCGGCAAGCAACGCAAGCTGCACTGCTCGCGTGACGAGGTGTTGTTCTACAAGGGCGGCCGCGAACTGCCTGTCTACGACATCGGCAAGGCCAAGGTGGGCATGATCATCTGCTACGACAACCAGTTCCCCGAGTTGGCCCGGATTCTCGCCCTGCGTGGAGCCGACATTCTGCTGATGCCACATTCGGCCCGGGTCAAGATGTGGGACGATACTCCCGAATCGGCCGCCGCCGCGAGGGCCCATTCGCACGACTATTTCACCAGTTGCTACGCCCAACGGGCTCGAGAAAACGCCTGTTTCGCGGTGTTGACCGACCAGGCGGGGAGGGCCGGCTACGTCGACACCTACCCCAAGGACTCGCCCAACCAGCCCCACCACGCCGGTGCCATCCTGTTCTTTGCTCCCGATGGAGAGGTGATCGCGTCGTCACAACGGGATGAGATCCGGGACGAGATGGTTGTGGCGACGCTGGAGGCCGACCGATTGGTCGCCGAACGCAGCCTGGCCAATTACACGCTGAAGACGCGGCGGCCCGAGTTGTACGGCGAACTGGTTGCCGAGCAGGTCAATTGGTAGCCGATAGGATTTCGCGGACGCGACGGCAGACCAGTGCGATCTCGTCGTCGGTCATCTCGATCGCGTCCAGGTAGATGTAACCCTCGTCGACGTGATGAGCCCGGGTGACGATCGTGGGGTCACCGTCGGCCAGGGCTTCGGTCAATGTCGCGGCCGAGTGGCCTGCGGAGTCGGGGTCGAGATCCAGGCGAGCTCTTGAGAAGGGGCAGCCGTTGGGGTCTGGGTCGACGGAGAGGGTCAGGCCGGGGATGCCCTCCAGGCGTTCGAGGATCAATGCCACCTTGCGATCCTGCTCGGCGGTCCACGCCACAACATCCTCCCGCATCCGGTATTCCAAGGCCGCCATCGCACCGACGATCGCCTCCTTGCCGGCTTTCATGCCGCGGCCGATGCCCCGGTTCTGCAGGTAGACGGCCTCGATCAGGTCCCGGCGACCGGCGACGATACCGGCCGTGGTCGAGCAGAGGTACTTGTGAGCGCTTGTGATCACCAGGTCGGCTCCGCTGGTGATCAGCCGCGACAGGCGATGGTCCTGCGCGGCACCGTCAACGATCACTGGAACGCCGGCCGCGTGAGCCATTTCAACCACTTCCTCGAGCGGCACCCATCCGTGCCGGGCGGTGTGGTGGGATTCGACGGCGACCACCGCCGCCACGTTCTCGGAGGCCAACTCGTGTCGAATCACTTCGGCGGGGCAGTTGTTGATCGTCCCCATCTCGACAGGGGTCGCGCCGGCCAGCCGAATGGATTGTGTGATCGGTGCTCCGTAGTTGACACAGTGTCCCTTCTGGATCAACACCCGGTCTTTCATACCGGTGGTCTCGGGCAATTCCCAGGTTCTGGCCAGGTCGTTGCCGGTCATGGTGGCGGCCACCGAGAGGGGGATTCCCGAGGAGGTGCAAGCCGTCACGCAGCCACTCTCGGCACCGGTCGCACGGACGATCACTTCGCCGGCGGCCGCTTGGAGAGCATCAAGTTCGAAGAAATGGTCGAGCGACTCCCGAACCGTATCAGCGATCTCCGGCAGCACGATGGCTCCACTGAGCTTGGTCATTTTTCCGCAGGCGTTGATCACTCGGCGGAGTCCGTAGGTTGCGTGGATGTCCATCAGGGAGTTCCGTGTGGGGTGAATCACAACGAGCTTACCATGGCGATGATGAGGTTGCCCGGGGGTGACTTCAGTTCGCCCCGGTTGGCATCGCGGCCTTGCTCCCGAAGTCCGGTGACTTCAGCTACAGTGACGAGAGGAGAAGTTCATGGATTCCGGTCAACGGGTCGATGCGATGTTGTGTGATATTCTGATTCGAGGCGGAGAGGTGATCGACCCGTCACAGGGTATGCGGGGGGTCCGTGACGTGGCAATCGCCGGCGGGCGGATCTTGGCGATCGAGGAGTCGTTGGATTCAGCCGAGCCGACTTTTACCGTTGATGCCCGTGGCCTGCTGGTCGTGCCCGGGTTGATCGACCTGCACGTACATGTCTACCCGCATCACATGCCGTTGGGACTCGAAGCCGATCCGTTGTGTCCCGCCGGGGGCGTGACCACCATGCTCGATGCCGGAAGTGCGGGGAGCCGCAACTTTGCCGGTTTTCGTCGCGACGTGATCGACCGGATCGACACCCAGGTCTTTGGGCTGGTCAACCTCGCCAGTCCGGGGTTGATTGCCGCGGACCTGGGCGAACTGGTCGACAGACGCCACGCCGATCCCGCCGGCGTGGTGCGGACGATTTCTGAGAACCCGGGAGTTGCCGTCGGCGTCAAGATCCGGGCCGGCAAACACATTATTGGTGATGGGGAGCAGGGCTGGGAGAATTTCCGCGAAGCGGTGGGGGCGGCTCGCGAGTCGGGGACGTGGATAATGGTGCACATCGGTGAGAGTCCGATGTCGATTCCCGAGATGCTGGAGCATCTCGAACCCGGTGACTGCATCACGCACTGTTTCAAGGGTGGGTCGACCCGCGTCCTGGATGATGACGATGGCGTGTTCGCCGCGGTTCGTGACGCGTCCGAGGCGGGTGTGATCTTTGATGTCGGTCACGGCTTCGGCAGCTTCCAGTGGGAGACCTGCCAGGCGGCGCTGGACGGCGGGTTGGAACCGACGACAATCAGCACCGACCTGCATTCGAAGAATCTTCACGGGCCGGTGTACGACATGCCGACGACGATGTCGAAGTTCCTGCACCTGGGTGTGCCGCTGGAGCGGGTGATCGAGATGTCGACGACCCGGCCGGCAGCGGTACTGGGCCAGGCTGACCAACTGGGCACGTTGCGGGTCGGCACGGTGGCTGACGTGGCGGTGCTCGAACGCCAGCAGGGACGTTTCGTATTGACCGACAGCTATCGGCAGGATCGCACGAGCGAGGATCTGCTGGTGGCGACGACAACGGTGCGGCGTGGCGAACTGGTTCCAGGCGGCGGCGGGCTGAGAATGCGGCACACGGCCGAGTGAGCAGGACACGATGACCGAGATGGCGGCCAGTAGCTTCGTCTCCCTCCATGACCTGGTTGCAGTCGTTGGCATCGTGTTCGTCGCAGCGCTGGTCCGTTCGACATTTGGCTTCGGCGATGCGCTGGTCGCTATGCCGCTGTTGTTGCTGGCCGAGTTCGATCACCTCGCGGCGGTCGCCCTGCTTGCGGCGACGTCCCTGGTCACCGCGAGCGTGATCCTGGCGATCGACGGCTCCGGACGGGAACCGGTCGCCTCGAGTGCGCGGATCCTGATCGGATCGGCACTTCCCGGTCTCGGACTCGGCCTGTGGTTTCTCGAGGTGGCCTCGGTCTCGAGAGTCTCGGGCGTTCTTGGTGGCACGATCCTGGTCGTGGGTGTTCTTGGAGTGATGGCCGACCCGCGACGTTGGCCGATGCGGTCATGGTCGGCTGCGTTGTTCGGGCTGCTGGCTGGGGTGTTGGGCGGTGCCTTCAACGTCCATGGACCACCGTTGGTCGTGTTCGGCACATCCCGTGAATGGTCGCCCCGGGTCTTTCGCTCGACGTTCCAGGTGTATTTCCTCGCGGTTGGCCTGCCCTTGGTCTTCGTGCACGGCCTGTCTGGCCGGTATTCCACGACGGTTGTGTTGCAGTTGGTTGCGTGTCTTCCGGTCATCGGGCTGGCCAGTTTTCTGGGCGGTCGGCTCAATCGGAAATTTGCTGCGACGTCGTTTCGGCGT
>MDTE01070795.1_pt1 | contig 19597 bp, 14 predicted proteins | sample 811231 | NCBI WGS metagenome assembly MDTE01 (sample SAMN05326651, study PRJNA326480) | marine metagenome | isolation source: seawater | place: Indian Ocean: Red Sea | collected 2010 | reverse complement strand
GCCAATGAAGTTGACCCAACTGGAACTGAATCTCGGTTTCCTGATTAGTAGAAAAGGTTTCGGGCTTGTCCTCCCCTACTAACTCTAGAGCTAATTCAAGATGGTGGATAGAGTCATTGGGCTGAACTAAATACTCGTAAGCTTGAGCAAGCATCAGATGGGCCTGAAGTAGAACTTCTGGTTGCTTAATGGTATTAATGGAAGCAGATAAATGATCGATAGCAAGCTGATATTGCTCTGACTGGATCAATGTTTTGCCAGTTCGTATCGCTAATCGTTCAGATGACTTTTCTTGGTAACGGCACTGAATAAAAACAAAACTAGCGAAAAAGGATATTAACAGTAGGAAGAACCCGACTGAATCAATCGATTTTGGTCTAATCATGAATTGATTAGGGGTGTTCACCTTCGGTAATTATTGTTTTTTTATTGATGGGTATATGTTTGTAACGATGAACCTGACCATCAGGCCAAGTTACTTCAACCCAATTGACGCTGGTATCGTCCCCTAGGCCAAACGAGGCAGTCAAGCTGTTAAAAGACAGATAACTAGATCCTGCCTGAATTTCTTTCAATTGCAAACGTCCGTCAGAACCAGATTGGACTCTAACTTTGGCTCCAATTGCACTTCGATTGGAAGAAGTACCAATTAGTTTTATCTGCAACCAATTGTGTCGATTTCCAATCTCATTACGCATTAAAAAAGGACGACCATCGTTATTACAAACAAGTATATCAATATCACCATCATTGTCGTAGTCGCCAAAGCCTGCGCCACGACCTACCTGCAACGGCAGTTGCGGCAAATTATGACTGATTTCATTAAAAAGACGATTGCCGACATTTTCGAATAGTTGATCTTGTTGAGCAATTAAAATCTCGGGCCGACTTAGCTCCTGAAATGTACTACCGTTAGCAACAAAAATATCGAGATCACCATCATTATCAAAGTCAAACAAGTCTGTTCCCCAACCAATGTATTTAACGCTTTCTTCTGCTAAGGAAGCACCATAAGATTCATCTACCAATCGAATCAGGATTTTAGAATTATTTGTCTCCGACTCAATCAGAGAACCATCATCTTTGACAAGGTTATTATAAAGAGCGTTTTCCTCATCAATCCAATGACTAATGAACAGATCGAGGTCATTATCGTTATCGTAGTCACCCGTGGCCAACCCCATGGAACCACGAAAGTCTGCAGCCCATGATTCTTTGCTAACATCAACAAAAGTACCGTCTCCGTTGTTTTGATAAAGAAAGTTTGCTGAAGTGTCGTTAGCAATATAAAGGTCTGGGTCATTATCTAGGTCAAAATCGGTAAAGATAGCTTGTAAGCTACGACCCCCTTTGGCATACACTCCTAGTTCAGATGTAACATCAAGGAAAGTACCGTCACCGTTATTCCGATACATAACGTTATTCTGAGGCTCAAAAACATGAGGATTTAAAGCGCTTGGAATTGGCTGACCAGCTCGTTTTGAATCCTTCTGCATTTGGTCAAGTGATTGTAAATCATAGACCACATAGTTCGGGACATATAGGTCTAAAAAACCGTCTTGGTCATAATCCCCAAAAGCGGCACCTGTCCCCCATCGATCATCGCCGACACCAGCTTGTTTTGTAACGTCAGTGAAGGTGCCATCTCCATTGTTTCGATAAAGCACATTAGGCCCATAGTTAGTCACGTACAGATCGGTATCACCATCATTGTCATAATCGCCACCTACACAACCAATACCAAAACCCTGATGGCCGACACCAGCTTGTTTTGTAACATCAGTGAAAGTGCCATCCCCGTTGTTTCGATACATAACGTTTCCGGGCGAATCAGAGGTAATCTCGTTTTGAAGGGGGCCAGGCAAATTGACGAAATAAAAATCTAGGTCGTGGTCATTGTCATAATCAATCAAGGCTACACCTGATCCCATGTCTTCAACTAACAAAGATGATCGGACACCTTGAGAGTAAGTGAAGTCTATGCCCGACGTAATTCCGACCTCCCGAAACAAAACAGGCTGAGACCAGACCATCGGCGACAAGGACATAATCGCACATAGGAACCCTACAGCCAATTTTCTTAGTGAAAAACCAGATTTCATCAGTTTAATGAACACGAGAAAATAGAAGAGGATTTCGTTCTGTTTAAGCTGGAGGATCTTTTGGGTTTCTATAAGCCGGCTTGGCTAGTTTGGGTATCTGTTTGCCAAAACGCTCGTTGGTGAAGTCAATGGCACGAATCAGCCACTTACCCTTTTGATTCTGAAATGCAGCAATTAAATCACCATTTTGATTTCCCCACTTGTATTTACCATAAACGATTGCATTTCTAGCGCGGGAGTCAATTTCCAAGCGGGAGACTTGGACTGACATTTCACCAGCATGTAACTTAAAAATACCAACCCATCCGTTTTTGACGGCTTTCCACCCTTCGTTTTTCTCAAATGCCCCCGCCCAAAAAGTCCAAGCGGTAAAAACTTCTTTATCTTCACTTTTGACCCAATGCACCATAATATCATCTAATTCTTTTTCGCTGATTGCCTCATTTTGGTTAGCTAGGACTTCATTAATGGATTGGTCTTCAGCGGCAAAGTCTATTTCAACTGAGGCTACAGTCGGTTCATCTTGTGCAGGAGTAGTTAACTTTGGCTTAGTTACTGGGTCTTCACTGTTCCCACAGGCAACTAACAAACCGACAAAAATCAGAAAGAATCCAACAAGACGATTTCTCTTTTCCATTTAAGCTCCTTGTATCAAGGTACAAACAAAGGGTTGGCTCACAAATCGACATCGCACAAATACATTGACATGCGCCAAACTTATTTATGGGTTACTAACATATTATGCGCGAAGATATTCAAATCGACAAGAAAATTATTCCTGAGTCAATAATCTACTTTTACATTCTCCATCGAATTGCGGGTTGCATATCTATTGAACTGTGATAGAATAAATGGAAATTGGTTTTTGAATTACCGAAACTGTGCCAATATCGAAATACCATTCTCATATACCATTTGGTCTGCTCTTCCTGTTAGTGTTTACATGGAGTTGCCAGCCACCGTCAGAACAGCACCTGATCAACTTAGACATTGAAAATGGGCTACCTATAGTCCGGCAGCATCTTCCCATCCGTATTCCATTAGACCAATTGAAATCTGTCAGTCCTGATTTCACATTTTCAGCCTTCGCTTTGGCTATGGGCGATCCAACTGATCGACAAAATCCACCTAAACGCATTCCTTATCAAGCTGATGATCTTAATTACGATGGTGAAAAGGATGAACTAGTTTTCTTGCTTGATTTTCAAGCGAATCAAGCCCAGACTGCTGTTATTCAATATGCCCCTGGTCAAGCGCCGAAAGAAGACGGCGACCCTATTGCTATTGAACTTATTTTTCAACGTAAATCACAAGCTGGAATCTTTCCGAGTTTAGCTGTTCCAGCCGCTTTAGAGTCAAATCTAAGTTTGTTTTTATTACAAACAAACGGTGCTATATCCGCTTTTGCCAAAGATGAAAACAGCTTACATTTACAACAAGTCGCTGACAGCAAGACCATTTCAGAATTGGATGGGTTAATCCAAGTCGGTGATAGTCAAGAACTAGATCAATTCGGGGTGGGTGGTTTTGCTATTTGGGATAATCAAGAGAAAAAATTCATATCGATCCACGGTGATATCGATTATGTCAGAGTTCCAGTAAATGGAGGCTTAAGATCAACTACGGAAAGGATTTGGCCAAAATTGACAATTGATAAACAAACAAGTATTTCTGTTCAGCATCGAGCTACTGTTTATGCTGACAATGCGATACTTGAACAGCAGGTTTTTATTGATGGCCTAGACAATCGTTTATCTGTGGTTGTAGGTTTAACAGAAGGAGAGGTAATAGAAAAAAGTTTACTAAAATGGAAAAAGAGATCTGTATCAGCTATTGTTCTTCCTCTTTCAAATATATCATCTACAGGCGACTCGACTCTTCTATTCGGTTCAAAGGCTGAATGGAAAACATATCTTGTCCATTCAGCCAGCCAGCCTATACAGTCGATGGAAGAATTAGAAAAAATTGCCAAACTTCTAGAGGCCTCTCTTAATTCACCGCCGGGCTTGACATTATCTGTGCCGAAAAAAAATAAAAAAGAAAATAAATTACCTCCTAATTCTAAAAACAACATAGATAATTCAGAAAATGAAGAAAATAAAACAAAGTAAGCTGAGTTCAAACGATCACGATTTTTACAATAAAAATGGCTATCTTGTTAAAAAAGGCTTGGTCACTACCGAACAGTTGAATCAAGTCAAGGTTGAAATCGAAGGACTGCATCAGCGGATGGCTAACCAAATTCCTGATGGAGTAGGTGTTTCCTGGGAAGAGTATGTACACCGAGAACCTGATAAACCAAAATATATTCGCCAACTTATGAATAGCGAAGTTATTAGCGAGGGACTTAATGAAATTTTGAGATCTAATGAAGTTTTAGATGTAGTTGAATCTCTGATAGGACCAAACATCTCACTTTTTCACAGCAAGTTACTGATGAAAGCAGCGAAGCATGGTACAATCACACCTTGGCATCAAGACTACTCCTACTGGAGAAACCCGGATAATCAGCCCCTCATGATTAATTGTATGTTATCGATAGATGAAGCCAATTCAGAAAACGGATGTATTCGGTTTGTTCCTGGTAGTCATAAAGGTGAGTTGTTGGCACATGATCAAGCTCAAACCTCGTTTGGGCTATTTCTTCCTGGATTTTTTGAAGCTAGAGATGATGCAGTGGTTCTGGAAACAGGACCGGGAGATTGTGTGTTCTTTGGGCCATTGATTATACATGGATCATCTGCAAATCAATCACTTAATCACCGGCGGGCAAATACGTTTGCATACAACGTAACAGAAAATGGGATGCAGCACCCCCGAGAAGTGTTAAGAACGAAATTTGATACAGTTAAAGAGCTCTCAAGGGTTGATCACGATATAACATGTTGAATATGAGGTGTTTTGGATGTTTTCATTAAGTCGTTTGGGATTTAAGTCGTCTTTGTTTTTTTTGATTTTTATATCGGTTGTTTGGGGAAGTGTGTCGCTTACGCAAGCTGGTCAATTCAAGGTCGCATTACTTACGCCAGGTGCGATTAGTGACGCCGGCTGGAATGCTTTAGCATACGATGGGCTCAAAGCAATTGAAAAAGAATTAGCCGCGAAAGTTAGCCATGTTGAGAGTAAGACGCCAGCCCAGTGGGAAGAGCATTTTCGTTTTTTTGCTAGTAACGGTTATGATCTTATTTTCGGCCATGGTTTTGAGTATCAGGATGCAGCTAAAACTGTTGGTAGAGAGTTCTCAGATACCACTTTTATTACTACTTCTGGTAACACGGTAGAAAAAAATGTAGCGTCGGTCGTTTTTGAATTGGAAGAAGCTACCTATTTGTTGGGAATAATTGCTGCTTCGATGTCCAAAACTGGGAAAATTGGTGCTATTGGCGGTATGAATATCCCACCTATCAACAGTACATTTCATGCTTTTATCCAAGGCGCCAAGTCAGTAAACTCGAAAATTCAGATTTCTAAATCTTACGTAGGTAATTGGGAAGATGTGGGGAAGGCTAAAGAGTTGGCCTTGTCACAAATTGCTGAGGGTGTAGATTTAATTTTTCATAATGCAGACGCCGCTGGTGTTGGTGTATTTGAAGCTGTCTCTAACAGTCGAAAAGAAGGTAAATCGGTCTTTGCTTTTGGTTCAAATCGGAACCAAAACGAGGTTGCCCCCGATGCAGTTCTGGCTAGTGCAGTGATCGATACATCAGCCTTCGTTCGTATTGCTAAGATCGTCAAGGAAGGGAAATTTGAAGCTAAAGTAATGATGACAGGTATGGCACAAAATGAAGCGATTAAATTAGTTTACAATCCTAATTTAAAATCATATGTGCCAAAATCCGTACAAGAGAATGTCGAGAAAGTCAGACAACAAATAATCGCTGGTAGTTTCAAAGCTCCACGTCCTCAATTCCTAGAAAATTAACCACGAATCGACCGCTGAGACGAGGGAGGTTTTACTTGTAATGAGTTTGAAGAATAATTTGCGATGGTATTTCCCAATTTTCTCCACTTTCCTATTATGCTTCCTAGTTGATACCGCAAGAGGGATTGAATCAGATCCTGTTGTGGCTGATACTATATCAGTTGAGTTACCCCCTGTTCAAGCGCTGAAATTGACTCCAAGCAGGCTTTTTTTGAAAAATGCCAGTGATGTTCGGCGTATCTTAGTTTCTGCTCAGACTCAGTCGGGAGAATGGATAGATGTAACGAGCCAAGCCAAATTATCCAATGTAGGTCCAGAAGTTAGTATAGGACCGCAGAATTCAATTCATCCTGCAGAAAAGGGGACAGGGCAGGTCATGGTTATTTATGCTGGCTTAACCGTTAAACTCCCAATTAAAGTGGAAAGTATGGAGCAGCGACCAGTTAGTTTTGTTCGTGAAGTAGCACCTACCCTCAGTCGATTAGGTTGTAATTCTGGGACTTGTCATGGGGCAGCCAAAGGTAAAAACGGTTTTAAACTCTCATTACGTGGGTATGACCTAGACTTTGATTATCAAGCATTAGTAAAAGACTTGTCCGGCCGTCGATTCAATCGAACAGTCCCAGAAAAGAGCTTGATGCTCCTTAAACCGACACAAGGTATACCACACGAGGGCGGATTTGTACTCGACCCAAAATCAAAGCACTACCAGTTATTGATAAAATGGATAGAAGAAGGGGTCAAGTCTGACGTTTCGAAAAAAAATAAGGTAGAAAAACTAGAGGTCATACCTGAGCAAGCTACCATTCAGTTGCCTGGTATGAAGCAGCAAGTTTTAGTTATCGCTCACTATGATGATGGATCCTCAAGGGACGTTACTGACATGGCTATTTATTCATCTAGCTTGCAAGACATTGCAGTAGTATCCGAAAAAGGGTTAGTTACTGCTGCTCGTCGTGGTGAGGCCTCTGTGTTGGTACGCTATGAAGGTCTATACAAAACTAGCCAGATCACAGTTATGGGAGATCGATCTGATTTTCGCTGGATAGAAACTAACACCTATAACTACATTGACGAAGCGGTTTATGAGAAACTCAAACAGTTTAAAATCTTACCGGCAGCTGTTTCGACCGATACAGAGTTTGTCCGTCGAATTTATCTAGATTTGACAGGCCTACCTCCAACACCTAATCAGGTTCGGACATTTTTGAATGACCAGAATTCTTCTCAAAAAAAACGCAGTTTACTAATTGATCAACTGCTAGATAGTCCTGAGTTTGTCGATCATTGGACCCATAAGTGGGCAGATTTATTGCAGTGCAACCGGAAGTTCTTAGGCGATCGAGGTGTTTGGCTGTTTCGTAACTGGATCCGAAATGCTGTAAAAACAAACAAACCTTATGACCAGATGGTGCAAGATTTGCTCTTAGCTAACGGTAGTACCTATAAAAATCCTGCCGCAAATTATTATCGGGTATCAAGTGGGCCGGTTAAAGAAGGGAATCGAAATATTGGATTAGAAGTCAAAACTGATGCTGCGACTGAAAGTGCAACACAGCTATTTCTAGGTGTACGATTTTCCTGTAATAAGTGCCACGATCACCCTTTTGAAAAATGGACACAGAATCAATATTACGAATTTTCGTCATTTTTCAGTGAAGTTGGTGTAAAGAGAGGAAAATTGCCAGACGAGCAAATCATCTATCCTAAATACAAGCCAGTTGGAGGTGTTGAGCACCCAAAGACTGGACAAATTGTAAAGGCTAACGTGCCTTTTGGTCAATTAGATCCACTAAAATCAGATCCACGTTTGGCTCTGGTTAACTGGTTAACCTCCAAAGACAATCCATTGTTTGCACGGTCCATGGCAAACCGAATGTGGAGTTATTTTTTGGGACGAGGAATTATCGAACCCGTGGATGATATTCGTTCTAGTAATCCGCCAAGTAATCCAAAACTGCTAGACTTATTAACGGAAGATTTTATTGATCATCAATTTGATTTGAAACACCTGATTCGAACCATTGTTCATTCGCGTGTCTATCAGCATAGCATAGATACTAATAGTTGGAACGAAACCGATACTGTCAATTTTTCTCGGGCCATCCCCAGGCGACTAACAGCAGAACAACTTCTCGATTCTATCATGTCTGCTACGGGTAGTCGTACTAGTTTTGATGATATGCCATCTGGAATCAGAACTACACAATTACCGGACAGTAATTTGGATGATCATGGTTTTTTAAAACTATTTGGACGGCCAGAACGTGAATCAGTTTGTGAGTGCGAAAGAGTCAGTGAAGTGAGCCTATCACATGCCTTGACACTAATTAACGGTCCAACTATAGCTGAAGCAATCAAGGACAAGAAAGGCCGAATTGCGCAATTGGCAGAAAAAGACATTGAAGATTCAGATTTAATCGAAGAAATATATCTGGCTACTTTGTCTCGTTTGCCAGATACCAGTGAAAAAAATAGTGCATTGGACTATATTAGCTCCGCTCAGAATAAAATTGAAGGAGCTCAAGATTTAATGTGGGCATTGATTAACAGCCCTGCATTTTTGTTTAATCACTAACTTCAAGGAGGATACGTACATGTTATCTATTCCGGGAAAACAGAGTCGTTTGTGCGACGGTTTAAGTAGACGAGAGTTTATTAGGGTCGGTGGTTCAGCAATGCTTGGTATTAGCTTACCACAAATTTTGGCCTTAGAAGCTAAAGCCAGTAATAATATTGACCTGACTAAAACCGGAAACGGGTTTGGTCGAGCCAAGTCAGTCATCTTAATTTTTCTTCAGGGTGGCCCCAGCCACATTGACATTTGGGATCCAAAGCCAGAAGCACCATCCAATGTTCGAGGGGAATTTAAGCCAATCAAAACCAAGGTTCCCGGGATTTGGCTATCAGAGACTATGCCCAAGCTCGCCCAACAAATGGATAAAGCTACGCTAATTCGGTCAGTTAGTTATACCCCAGTTGGTCTATTCAACCATACTGCTGCTATGTATCAAATGCTGACAGGTGAGACACCCGACAAAGTAGCCCCATCAGGACAATTGGATCCACCTACACCTGCAGATCATCCAAATGTTGCTGCGCATGTTTCTAAGTTGAAACCACTCGACCAACCGATGCTATCTGCAGTCCAATTACCTCGACCACTACAAGAAAGTAATATAATTGGTAAAGGGGGAACAGCTGGTTTCCTTGGTCGAGCTTATGACCCATACTACCTTTTTCAAGACCCAAACGGACAGATCAAGTTTGACGAGCTCGAACTTAGAGAAGAAATTCCAGCTCCGAGACTCCAACGCAGAGCTAGCTTATTGAAAACTATTAACGAAAGTATGCCCGAATTGGAACAAGCAGCAAGCGACTATGCCTTGAATGAATATTATTCCAAAGCTTATGATTTAATTTTATCCCAGAGGGCTAGAAATGCGTTTGATCTACGCCAAGAAACTGATCAAGTGCGAGATAAATATGGACGGAATACCTTTGGGCAGAGCGTTTTACTGGCACGCCGATTGATCGAGTCAGGTACTCGATTTGTACAGGTCAACTGGCCATCGGTGGCTAACGGTAATCCGCTGACAACGGCTTGGGATACGCATGCGGCTAATTTCGGTCCCCTGAAAGACTTACACTGTCCCAAACTAGACAGTGCCCTATCTTCTTTGTTAGAGGAATTAGACGAACGCGGATTATTAGACGAAACCCTTGTTTTAGCAATTGGTGAGTTTGGTCGCTCACCTCGTTTAGGAGTCAGTACTTCTGGCAATAGTAATGCTCCCGATGGTAGAGACCATTGGCCATACTGTTATACTGGTCTGATGGCTGGTGCAGGTATTGGCCGAGGGCAAGTCTATGGCAAGTCGGATGCCACCGGGTCTACACCCTTGGAAAAACCGGTCCACCCTAAGGAGATTTTAGCTACTGTTTATCACGCTCTTGGTATTGATCCAATGACTACAGTCTTCAATCACTTGGATCAACCCCGTGAGTTGGTTCAAGCCGAACCAGTTTATAAATTATTTGGTTGATTACCTTGAATCTCGCAAATATCGATATAGTACACGCTAACCGGTAGTTGGCTCAAGATTTTGGTAAATGGTAGGTACAGCTTGTCATCAAACAGAACTATGATCTTGCCTGTTCCGTTTCCTTGGCACTACTTTAGGCTTGGTTGTTTCCTATTTATCCTTGGTTTGTCTATCACTGGAATAAGTGCACAAGAAAGTCCTCAATTAATCTCAGTTCGGCCTCTGGCTGGTCAGCGAGGTACGGAAATTTTTATTCGATTGTCAGGCAAATCTCTTCGAGATGCAAGTCAAATTTTGACTGGCTCAGAACAGATCGTAGCTAACATCGAAAAAGTCAAGAGGAATCCTACTGTCTCATTTAGCGGCCAAGGTTTGGTAGCAGAGATTCCAACTCAAGACGAATTAACGGTAAACCTATTCATTGATGCTAATTCTCCGGTTGGTACCTATCCCCTGAGAGTCGTAACACCAAATGGTGTCTCAAACGCTCTTCAGTTTATTATTAGCAACCTACCAGAGTTCACAGAAATAGAACCTAATCCTGAAATAGACTCAGCTAATTCAATTAGCTTGCCAGTTACGATTAACGGAACAATCGATGCTCCTGGTGATGTTGACTCCTTCAAGTTTTGGGCAAAAAAAGACCAATACTTAATTTTTGATTTGTCTGCTATAAACATAGGTTCGAAATTAGATTCAATTTTAACCATCTATAGTGAAAAAGGCGTAGTTTTAAGCCAAAATGATACAAGTACTAGCCTAGATGCAAATATTGAGTATAAAATTGTAGCCGACGGTAATTATATCTTGCAGGTGAAAGACCTACGTTATAGAGGTGGGAAACAGTTCTTTTACCGATTGAGCGTAGGTGAATTGCCTCGAGTCGATGCTATTTTCCCACTGGGGGGGAAAGTAGGTTCCGAAAATTCGATTACTCTAACTGGTCGTAACCTGAAAGGTGTGAATTCGATGCAGTTGTCGATTTCACCTTCTGCTCTAATCGGTATCCAACAGTTGCGAGTTACGACATCTGACGATATGTCAAGTAATGAATTTCCTTTTTCGATTAATGGTTACAACGAAATTCTTGAAACAGAGCCGAATAATGCATCAGCCACAAGTAATTCACTTCTACCGTCGCAAATAGTAAATGGCTTAATTGACCCAGCCAACGATCTCGATTATTACAAAATTGAAGTCAAATCTAAGGAACGCTTATTAATTGAACTCACTGCAGACCGCCTCAATTCACAATTAGATGCGGTCGTACAAATTTTTGGTCCTAAAGGTGATTTAGTTATTGACAATGACGATACTATTGGGTCTGATGCCGTAATTGATCATACATTCTCAACAAGTGGTGAATACGTGATTGAGATACGGGACATTAATGGACGTGGAGGGAAAACCTACGGTTATCGACTACAAGCTAGGTATTTAAATCCTAACTTCCTTGTTAGTGTAGACGCTGATACATTAAGAGTTAGCCGTCGTAGTTGTACCATCTTACCAGTGAGTTTGACACGACTTGATGGTTTTGATCAGGCAATACAACTATCGGTTTTAAATTTGCCTCCCGGAATTACGGCTGGCAAAATTATCGTTGAGCCAAATCAAAACAGGGCTTTATTGTCATTGTCAGCTGATAAGACAGCTGAGCTAAACTGGACTGAGATTATCCTGTCAGCGACGAGTAGTTTAGCTGGCGATCGTATAGTGAAAAAATCCAAGCCAATTTACTTAACGGTAATCGATGCGGCCCCATTTCGCTTAACATTAGCAGAGTTAAGTGTTAATTTACTCCAAACTAAATCAGCTAAACTTCATGTTAAACTGGACCGACAATCGAATTTTACTGGACCGGTCAAATTATCTGTGATTGGTCTACCTGCCAACGTGATATCATCTGATCCGACTATTACTTATGAACACAATCAGGCGTCAATTTCATTGAGAGGTATCAACTTCGTTGCACGGGAATTATTTCCAGTAGTACCCGCAAAAGGTCGGTATACTATATCGGTCAGTGGAAGTACGACAATCGATAATCAACCCGTTACCCAATCTTCTGCTGTCATTGCACTAACCATAGATGAGGCGCCATTCACGCTTACGGCTACACCTGTCATTCAAAGTTTCGTGTTACCAATTGTTAAAAGTCAGTCTGAACAAATAGAAGGACTTACCGAAATTGAGCAAATTGCAATACAAACAAAACCAGTTGGGACTGCTATTATTGAGATTAGTGCGACTCGTCAAGGTAACTTCACTGGTGCCATAGATCTGTCTCCGGTAAACTTCCCTGATGGATTAAGCATGTCAGATGCCGATATTCAGGACCAAGAAGATAAAGTATCGTTAACCTTTTCTGCTTACTCACAATTAGAAACAAAAACTTATAAGGTGAAAATATCCGGTCATGCGATGGTTAACGGTCAACCTTTCACTCAAGAATCACCTGAAATTACCATCAAAATCATTCGCTAAATATACTTAAATTGTAGAGGTTAAACTATGTTGCAAAAATCTAGAGTTGGATTGGCACAAACGGGAGATCGAAAAGAGAATGTACGTCAATCTTTAGAGTTGGTGAAAGAAAACCTGATACCAAAGCTTGCCGACCAAGTTTTGTTAAAACCCAATTTCCTTTCCAGTACAAACCAGTTGGCCTCAACTCATCCTGACGCTATTCGTGGAGTCATAGACTTTTTGCTCTCAACTGACATACCACCCAAGGAGATTTTGATCGCTGAAGGAGCAAATGAGGCTTTTTCCGGTGAGGCTTACGATAATTTCGGATACAATAAGTTGCTTGAGGAATATGATGTGCCAATTCACCTTATCGACTTACACCAAGAGAATAGTTGGCAGGAAGAGGTTATTTATTTAGCTGACTGGCAAACCTATCAGGTTAGGATGCCTAAAATAGTATTGGATTGTCCTTGTACCATTTCTGTGGCAGTTGCAAAAACGCATGATGTTGATGTGGTGACATTAGCACTAAAAAACATGATTATGGGAACTTTACACAAAGATGATCGTGTTAAGATGCATGGTTATCCTACCCACGGTGAGCGGAAACGACCCAGAGAAGCACAGATCTTGAACATGAATTTGACTCGGATTGCACACCATCTTTCTCCGCATATAGGTGTCGTAGATGGCACAATTGGTTTACAAGGCGATGGGCCAGGTGGAACAGACACGGTTGATCTCGATATCGCAGTTTCGGGGGCAGACGTCTTTGCGACTGATGCGGTTGCGACTAAAGCCATGGGATTTAACCCCTGGGATATTGGGTTATTTCAGTATGCTACCGACATTGGTCTTGGGATTGCTGACTTAGAACGAATTGAGGTTGTCGGCAAGCCAATAGATGAAGTCGCCATACCGTTTAAGCCTCACCAGTGGATTGAACAACAATATCAATGGCAAGACCCTGACGCTCTTCATCATATTCGTCTTTAAAATTTCAGGATATACCTACCGGAGAATCAAATGAAAAAAAAACAACTCATCTTTCACATTTTGGGCTGGATGTTGTCACTGGGGGTTGGGTTTCCCTTATTGAGCTATTCTGCTAACGTCTTGGTTGTCAAAGGGGAAATCCAAAATCAGGACGACCAAATTTCTCTTAAAGATTTACAAATCACAATAGCCAACAAGAAACGAAAAATCAGTCAGAGAGGTTTAGTTGACGGGCAGTTTTTTCAAGCTACCTTTTTAGATTTTACAGGTAGTGTGGCCGAAGTTGGAGAAACATTCGAAGTCAATGCCAAATTAGTTTCTGGAGAATCCGTTAGTAATGTGAGCCATATTTTGACCGAAGGTGATATTGTTGCGGCGGTCGCTGAGATCAATTTGACAATTTATCCTAAGCCCAAAATTAACGATGTTGCACCAGCCAAAGGGGTGACCGAAGGCAACACACCAATCAAAATTACCGGGACTAATTTTCGGGATGGAGCCTCATTGATAATTGGCGAAAATGTCGCAGTGGCAACTACAATCAATAGTGAAAATGAAATAACCGCTCTAACCCCCGTAGGTGTGGTTGGATCGATAGACCTAACGGTTACCAATAGTGATGGTCGGTCAGACACATTATCTAAAGCGTTCACTTATATTCAGTTACCACCAACAATTTTGACAGTTACACCATTGGCTGCGGATATCGCTGGCGGTAAAATCATAACTATTACAGGCGAAAACTTCGATAGTCAAGCCACAATTCAATTTGGCGAAGAAACGGGAATTGAGCCGGTCATTGGAAAAGAAAAAGTTACAGTTACAGTCCCTAAATCTAACATAGTGGGTGATGTCCCACTAATAGTAATTAACCCTGATGGGCAGAGAGTTGAGACTACTTTCTCATATGTTGAGGTGTTTCCTTGGGATGTAAACGGAAATGGTACGGTAGATATTTTTGATCTGGTCACGGTGGCTTCGGAATTTGGGCAAACAGAAGTTGGATTATCCGGTGATGTAAATAGGGATGGTTCGGTTGATATCTTTGATTTGGTGGCGGTAGCATCCCACTTTGGTGAAACCACCACTACCGTTTCTGCACCAACTATTGTTACGGACCAAATTGACCAATTAAAATTAGCGTTAGTACAACTTGAATCATCGAAACATTCACTGGCTGCCCAATTACTACGTCAGTGGATGACCGCTAATGGTCATTTACCAAAAGAGAGTCAGCTACTAACCAATTTCCCCAACCCTTTTAATCCAGAAACTTGGATTCCATATCAACTGACCCATTCGTCCAGTGTTAGTCTGATAATATACGATGTCAATGGACAAGTGGTACGGCAAATAGAGGTTGGATACCAGTTGATGGGGTTGTATACCACAACCGATCAAGCCATCTACTGGGACGGTCGGGACGATTTAGGTGAGATTGTTACTAGTGGAGTTTATTTTTATACACTGATAGCTGATGATTTGTACCAAACAAAAAAGATGATTTTATTAAAATAAATTGTAAGAATTAGCTCGTCACACACTCAATTTGCAACTAAGTAATTGATTAAATACCTAAAGCCGGAAGTTCTATTTTTGATTGTTCAGATACTAAAGCCTTGCTTAGCACGACGATCTATAGCTCGAATCTTCTGTTTTATAGCGTATGCTTCAGTTTTATTTATAGTTAGGAATGGTGTTTCTCAGGTAAATTCAGAAAGTACAAATCCTATGTATAAAGTGGAGCGAGTTTCAATAGCTCCTGTTATTGATGGTTATTTAGATGATCCAGCTTGGAAGAGGGCCAAGCTGGAAAGGCTACAGTGGGACTGCGAAAAAAAACAAATATGGAATCAGAAAGATAACTTTGAAGGATTATTTGCCAGTGTTTGGCATAATGATGCTCTTTACTTAGCCGTTAGACTGGAAGATAACTACTTCACCACCAAGCAGAAGGATATTCTAAAACGAGATCGGTTAGAAATCCATTTTGACTTCGACAAGATTGGAAAGAAAAACGAAAAAAGTCAATACTTGGTGGCTGTTGGTAGCGATGATATGAAACAAAATTCGACACTCAATACACTATTTTCTTGGAGCAAGACTGGTAAATCTTTTGAATTTCGACTGAGTTTGAAGGCGAAGCCAAACAAGGGAGACCAAGCTCATTTTGCTATTTTTTATCACGATGTGGATGGAAATGCAGTTCGGCAAAAAGTCGGATGGTCCAGAAAGTCAGCTGATCAGTTGGGGCAATTAACCTTCACTAAAACTATGAATATTAACGCGGCCCATACACCAGTCCAATGGGGACGTATCAAAAGCTTGTATTGATAGATCAAAAAAATTGATATCTTCTGGTCGTAATATAAAGTTAACCATAGCCTACGATGGTACAAACTACCATGGTTGGCAAATCCAGCCCAGCCAACCTACTATTCAGGCTAAAATTAACGATGCTCTTACTAAAATAATTGGCCATCCTGTTTCGGTTATCGGGGCGGGCCGAACCGATAAGGGGGTTCATGCTACAGGGCAGGTTGCTAACTTTGTAAGTCATACTAATATGTCTACCGATATCATCCAACGTGCTATCAATGCGAACCTCTCTGACGATATTGTTATTTCAGAAGTATCGGAGGTTGAAGATAGCTTTCACGCTCGTTTCTCGGCCACCCGTAGGTGTTACCGATATACCATTCTGAACCGGCCTTATCCTTGTCCTTTTCAACGTAAGAATACCTTTTTTATTTCCAGGCATATATGCTTAGAACAGGCGGAGATGATTTGTCAAACTTTGGTGGGCAGAAACAATTATGCTGCTTTCCAAAAAAAAGGGAGCGAAAGGCTCAATCCAGTCTGTAATGTTTTTGAAGCTAATCTGACAAGAACAGATGATTTAGTAATCTTTACCATTCAGGCCGATGCTTTTTTGCGCGGCATGGTCAGGGCGATCATAGGTACCATCCTGAAGATCCTGCAACACCAGAATGCAGCCAAAGAAATGGAACGCATTATTGCCAATCGAAACCGTTCGTTAGCTGGTACATCAGCTCCAGCTAAAGGTTTAACGTTAACTGCTGTCAAATACGGCTAAAGGTCTGATTCTTCTTCCGCCTTGATTCGTCAAAAAATAGTGGTTGTGATAGAATCACCTGGGTTTATGGAGGAAAGAATTGAAAATAGTTGGTCGGTTAGTCGATTCAGCTGAAAATGTCGAGCTGGAAATTAAAAATGGGCAGATTTATTCGATTGTTCCCCAACCCAACATAGAACCAAGTCGTACTTGGATTTCTCGACCACTCATAGACATTCAAATCAATGGTTTTGGTGGTTACGATCTTAATGCTGAAAGTACTACAGCAGATGATGTATCTCAAATGGTGCAATCAGTTCATGAGACGGGGACTGGCTATCTCTATCCGACAATCATTACAGGTTCTTCTCAACGGATAGCACAGGCGATTGCTGCGATCCATCAAGCTAGCCAAGATCGAAGTATTGAACGAGCAATTTTGGGCATTCATATCGAAGGTCCGTACATCTCTTCTATCGAAGGTCCACGAGGAGCGCATCCTAAACGACATGTGCGACCTCCGAATTGGGATGAATTTCGACGTTGGCAAGACATCGCTCATGGAAAAATTAAGATCTGTACGCTAGCCCCAGAAGTTGAAGGTGCTTTACCTTTTATCGAAAAGCTAGTGGCCAGTGATGTGATAGTTGGGATTGGTCATACTAACGCTACGACAGAACAGATTCAAAATGCCATTTCTGTTGGAGCTAAATTATCAACCCATTTAGGTAATGCTGCTCATGCACTGATTCGTCGGCATCCCAACTATATTTGGGATCAACTGGCTGACGACAGCCTCTTTGCCAGCCTAATCGTCGATGGTCATCATTTGCCATCTAACGTCGTCAAATCAATGATTCGCGTCAAGGGACTTAGGAAGACTATTCTAATTAGTGACGCTGTTCATCTAGCTGGTATGAAGCCTGGTCGTTACAAATTCACCAATCATGAGGTTGAACTAACAACTGATAAATGTGTTAAGCTCTACGGAACTAATTATCTTGCAGGATCAGCTCTAACACTGATCAAGGGTATCGAAAACACTGTTCGTTTTTGTCAAATTGAACTCCCCCAAGCTGTCTCTCTGGCTACCCAGATGCCAGCGGAACTCTTGAGTCTGAAAGATAAAATGGGAAAAATCAAAGTTGGTCAGGCTGCAAACTTGCTGACTTTTGAATGGGATGAATTATCACAGCTCATATCTGAACCTAAGCTATATCTGACTAATTAGAGTAAATAAATATTTTGAATATTCAAAAAATTGAAACTTATACCAAAACGAATGTTAGTCTAGTATGTGTAACTACTGATAGTGGTGCAAGTGGTTGGGGGCAAATAGCGCCTTACAATTCGGATATTAGCGCTACTATTCTTCATAGGCAGATCGCCCCCCATGCTCTAGGTAAACAAGCTTTCAATATCTCATCTTTGGTTGACCATGTGATGGATGTTACCTACAAGTTCCCCGGTAGCTACGTTTGTCGAGCTTTAACTGGACTGGAAACCGCACTTTGGGACTTACAAGGTAAAACAGAAGAACAAAGTGTTTGTGAGATATTAGGTGGAGAACATCGATGTTTTCCTGTTTATGGCTCAAGTATGCGTCGTGATATTACGCCTGATGACGAAGCTGAACGTTTATACCAACTCAAGGATCAGTTTGGCTATACCGCTTTCAAAATTCGTATCGGCAGTGTTTGTGGACACGATCACGATTATTGGGAAGGACGAACGGAGGCCATAGTCCCCAGTGTCCGAGAAGCTGTCGGAGAAGAAACAGCCCTACTAGTCGATGCTAACAGTTGTTATTCGCCGCAAAAAGCTATTGATGTGGGGCGAATGTTAGAAGATAACGGTGTCTGTCATTTTGAAGAACCTTGTCCTTACTGGGAATTAGACTGGACAGCTGAAGTCACCGCTGCACTCGAATTAGACGTGACTGGTGGTGAACAAGATTGCTGGCTTCCGACTTGGAAGCGAATGATAGAGATAGATGCAGTCGATATTGTTCAGCCTGATATCTGTTACATTGGGGGAATAGAACGGACATTACGAGTCGCTGAAATGGCTAGAGAAAAAGGCAAACTATGCATACCACATTCGGCTAACTTATCTTTGGTAACTATTTTCTCGTTACATCTGATGGGAGCAATTCAGAACGCCGGTAACTACGTCGAATTTTCCATTGAACCAACTGCTTGGACACAAGAATTGTTTGATCCAAATTTAAGTGTTGTAGACGGAAAAGTTCAGATACCATCCGAACCTGGCTGGGGTATAAACATTAACCCTAAATGGTTGGAGTCGTCTCAGTATCAGCAATCTAGTATTTAAAAAAAGTCAAAGGATGAGAATTAGACGAGTTGTGTCACATTCTTTGGAAAAGAATCAATTGTTGTTAGTACAAAATTAATCGGTTTTGGAATTGTATCAGTCTATTTGCAGGTATACTATTGGCTATTAAGGAACTGATTTAAGTAAAGTTGATCAACTTGCTAATCACAACCTAAAAGAAAAGGTATGAAATATTAGGTCGAGATTCGAACTATATTGGGGGTTAGTTGTAGCAACAAGATTTATATAGATTTGCCAGATTGGTGAAAAACATTTTATATACTAAAGGAGTGAAAAATGGCTGTTTGCTTAGTCGGTACGTTCGACACCAAAGGTGCTGAATTTCAATACGTCAAAAACCAGATTGAATCCAATGGGTTAGGTACTATTTGTGTTAACACTGGTATTATTGGAGAATCGACGTTCCAGCCAGATATTACATCGGAAGAAGTCGCCCGAGCTGCAGGAATGGGTTTATCAGATTTGCGCCAAAAAGCAGACAGAGGTCATAGTGTAACTGCTATGGCAAAAGGAGCGAGAGCGATAGTCTCCAACCTATTCCAACGTCGCAAAATTAATGGTATCCTTTCGCTTGGTGGCTCAGCGGGTACGACTATCGGGACTTCAGCCATGCAAGCCCTACCCGTTG
>MDTE01050864.1_pt1 | contig 19598 bp, 21 predicted proteins | sample 811231 | NCBI WGS metagenome assembly MDTE01 (sample SAMN05326651, study PRJNA326480) | marine metagenome | isolation source: seawater | place: Indian Ocean: Red Sea | collected 2010 | reverse complement strand
GTAAAGTTCCTGCATATTCAGTAGTGGTACCTGGGAGTTTGCCTAACAAAACTAACCCAAACGCACCTTCATTATATTGTGCTGTTATAGTCAAAAAAGTTGATGAAAAAACTAGAAGCAAAACGTCAATTAACGACTTACTTAGAGACTGATGATTATAATTAACGAACTTCAATTATCTAAAGATTTAATAAGATTTCCAAGTGTAACTCCTCAAGACGCTGGAGCTATAAGATTCTTAAGCAAGAAATTAAAAAAATTAGGCTTTAATTGTAGAATACTAGAATTCAAAGATAAAAATAAAAAAAGTAGGCCAATTAAAAATCTATATGCACGAATAGGTAAAAAAGGACCAAACCTTTGTTATGCTGGACATACTGATGTGGTTCCTCCCGGTAATATTAAAGACTGGACAATTAACCCCTTTAAACCTTCAGTCAAAAAAAATTATTTAATTGGAAGAGGTGCTAATGATATGAAAAGCTCAATAGCATGTTTTGTAGCCGCTGTAAGTAAATTTTTGCAAAAAAACCGAAAATTTAATGGATCAATTAGTTTTTTAATCACTGGTGATGAAGAAGGGTATGCAATTAACGGTACAAAAAAAGTTGTAGATTATTTAAAAAAAAAAAAAGAAAAAATTGATTTTTGCATTGTAGGAGAGCCAACAAATCCAAATAAGCTTGGAGAAATGATAAAAATTGGTAGGAGAGGAAGTCTTACAGGAAAAATAGAAATTACTGGCACTCAAGGTCATATAGCGTATCCTCATCTTTCAAATAATCCTATTAATACCCTGGTTACTATTTGTAAAAAGCTTAAAGAAAATAAACTTGATAAAGGGAATAAAAATTTCCAACCGTCTAATCTTGAATTTACATCGATAAACGTAGACAATAAAGCACATAACGTCATTCCAGCTAGAGCTAAAGCTAATTTCAACATTCGATATAATAATTTACATACCTCCTCCTCATTAAGAAAAAAAATAAATTTAATTGTAAAAAAAATTAGTAATAAAAATAAATGCAAATATAAAATTAATTACACTGTTAATGGGGAAGCCTTTTTGACAAAACCAGGAAAAACTATATTTATGGCAAAAAAAATTATTAAAAAAATAACAAGAATAAATCCAAAATTTTCTACAACTGGAGGCACCTCAGATGCAAGATTCATTAAAAAAATTTCTCCTTGTCTTGAATTTGGATTAGTAAATAAAACTATGCATAGAGTAGATGAATGTGTCTCTTTAATAGACTTAAAAAAACTGACAAAAATATACAAAAGTATTTTAGTTGAGTATTTTAAGTGAAATTGTATAAGATTAAAAAATCAAAGATAGACAAAATCGGTTTATATGCAAATCGAGACATTAAAAAAGGCACTAGGATAATTGAATATAAAGGAAAAATTATCACAACTAGACAATCAGAGGAAAATCCTAAATTTGACAATGGAAAAGCAATATATCTTTTCAATTTAAACAAAAAATACGACCTTGATGGAGATTTTAAATTCAATACTGCAAGGCTGATAAATCACTCATGTAATCCTAACTGTGAAGTCACTGGTTCAGGTTTAAAAATTTGGGTGCATGCATTGAAGAATATAAAGAAAAATGATGAGCTTTCTTATGATTATGGATTTAGTTATGACAAAGATTACAAACAATATCCATGTAAATGTGGTTCTAAAAACTGTATAGGATACATAGTCAGAGAAGGATCCAGATGGAGAATAAAAAGAAATTATAAAAAATTTAAGTAATGAAAAAGAAAATATTGTTTATAACAACTAGAAATCCTTACTCAGGTCGTTACTCTGGCGATGTAATTAGATCCTTAAAAATCATTAAGTTACTAAAAAAAAAATATTTTTTAGATGTAGTATGTTTAAAAGAAAGTGGAAAAAAAATTAACGAAAATAATGTTGTAAGTTTTTCTTATCCTAATTTTTTAATAAGAATGATATTTTGTTTTTTTTCATTAATTAAACTTAAACCAGTACAATTTGGTTTATTTTATTCAAAAGAGATGAAATTACATATAGATAATTGTGCAGATAATTATGATTATTTATTTTTTCATACAATAAGATCAAGTCAATATTTGCCAAAAAGTTTCCATAACAAAATTATTATGGAAATGGGTGACTTGTACTCTGATAATTATTTTCAAACATTTAAAAATTTAAATTTTATAAACCCACTAAAATACATATATTATTTAGAAAGTTTACTTGTAAAAAATGTAGAAGCTAAAATATTTGATGAATATGATAGAGTTACATTGTTCTCAAAAAAGGAGGCTGGAAAAATAAATAAAAAATTTAAAGAAAAAGTTTTTCAAATTGACGAGTCGGTAGAAAATGTGAACAATAAATTTTCATTTTCCGAAAAAAATAATAGAATTTTATTTATAGGAAATCTTAACTACCTACCAAATTTTCTAGCATGCAAAGACTTTATAAAAAATATTTTACCTAAATTAAAGAAAGTTATCCCTGATATTAAATTTACTATTATTGGAAATATAAATAAAATTAATAAGTTATTAATCTCAAGAAAGACAAATATTGAGATTCTTGGCCCAAAGAAGAATTTAAATTTATTTGTAAAAGATGCTTTGTGTGGTTTAGCCAACTTAAGAGTTGCAACAGGTGTTCAAGGTAAAGTCTTAACTTATATGTCGAACGGTTTGCCAGTAATATGCTCAAAAAAAGTCTCTGAGAACTTCGGTAATAATGTAATAATATTCAAAGATAACCAAGAGCTCATTAAAAAAGTAATTGATTTAAAAAATAACCGATCGAAAAGTATTCTATTTTCAAAAAAATCACTTAAGTTTTCCAAGAAATTAAATTGGAAAAAAGTTGGACTTAAATATATTAAGTTATTTAATTTTTAATAGTAGACTTTTTTTAAGAACAATCCTTGAGCCGGCGCGGGAGGTGCACATTTGTGTCTTCTTTTAAGTTTTAAAACTTGCAATAATCTATTTGATGTCCATTTGCTCTCACCAACATATTTTAAACATCCAACCATTGATCTAACTTGTTTCTGCAAAAAAGATTTTGATATAAATTTTATTAAGATCTTGTTTCCTTTTTTTTTTATACTTGCATGTAAAATAGTTTTTACTGGGTCTTTAGCTGAACAAGAGGAGGATCTGAATGCTGAAAAATCATGAGTGCCTAAAAAGTTCCTAATTGCTTTTTTCATTTCTTTTATATTTAGCTCTTTCTTTACTAACCATACACGATCAGTGTCAATGGAGGGTTTGGCAACTCTATTCAAGATAACATACAAATACTCTCTTTTTTTTGCGCTATGTCTAGCATGAAATTTTAAATTTTTTCTCTTTAATTCTGTGATTGAAATTAGTTTTTTTTGTAAAAAGTAATTAACTGACGATAAAAATTTAAAATGATTTAAAATTTTTTTTTCACAAAAAAAATTTGCACTCTGACCAAATGCATTAACCCCAGCATCAGTTCGGCCTGAGCCTATTAAACGAATTTTAGATTTGATTGTTTTAGTCACTGCCTTTTCTACTTCGGCTTGGATCGAATTGACATTTTTTTGAATTTGCCAGCCTGAAAAATTTGTCCCAATATACTCTATTATAATTTGGTAATTATATTTCAAAATAATTTTTCTCCTTTTTTAAATAAATTTCCAGCAAGAAATTCTTTGGTTTTAAGAATTTTTTTTCCTTCTTTTTGAATAGTTTTGATTTTAATGGCTTTGTTACCGCAAGCGATAGTTAGTTCGTCATCCAAAATTTGTCCTGCTTCGCCAGACATATTAACTTCATCAGCTGTAAAAATCTTATATCTGCAATTGTTATGTCTAAACCAAGCTCCAGGTGATGGGCTTAAGCCGTTTATAATTGCTATTATTTTTTTTGCTGGTAAATCCCATAAAATTTTTGCCTCTTTTTTATCTATTTTTTTTGCATAAGTTACTTTGTTTTCATCTTGTTTTTCAAAACTTTGTTGATTTTTTTCAATTAAATTAAGTGAATCTAAGATTAGTTTAGCTCCAACTTTAGCCAGCTTATTTCTCAAAGTTAAATAATTGTCATGATTTTCAATTTCAATTTTTTCTTGAAGCATATAAGGTCCAGCATCGAGTTCTGGAACTATTTTCATAATTGAAATTCCTGTTTCCCTATCCATTTCGATTAAAGACCTTTGAATAGGAGCTGCTCCACGCCATCTTGGCAATAACGATGCGTGGACATTAATAAATTTTATATTTTTTAATTTCAGGATTTCTGTTGGAATTATTTTGCCATAAGCCGCAACTACAACAATATCAGGCTGTAGACCCTCTATATGATTTTTTTCCTCTATATTTAAATTTAATGGTGTTCTAACAACTAAATTATTATCATTTGAAAATTTATGTATAGGAGAAATATTAATTTTTTGTCCCCGATTACTTTTTTTTGGATTTTGAGTATAAACAGTGATTACATTATGATTTGAATTAAGGATTGATTTTAAAATTGGGACAGCAAAATCTGGTGTTCCCATATAAATTAATTTTAGTGCCATTGCATTTACAAAACAATTTTATCTATTTCTTTTTTCTGTTTTTTTAATTTCTTTATAATCATGTCTTTTTTTAATTTAGAAAGATAGTCTATAAAAAGAATACCATTTAAATGATCAACTTCATGTTGGATACAAGTCGCTAAAAGACCTTTTGCCTCTAATTTTTTTTCCTTACCAAAATAATCAATATAATTAAGATGACACTCTGCCGGTCTTTCTATTTCAGCAAAGTGACCTGGTAAAGATAAGCACCCCTCCTCATATAAAGATGTATTTGTAGATTTGTAGGTAATTTCAGGATTTATTAAGAATATTGGATTTTTTTTTTCATCCTTTTTTGAGGTATCTATTACAACTAAACGTTTTAAAATACCAATTTGAACAGCAGCCAAGCCTATTCCTGGAGCTTCATACATGGTTTCAATCATGTCATCTAACAACTTTCTCAATTCATCATCGACTTTTTCAAGTGGATCGCTTTTCTTTCTTAAAATAGGATCAGGTTCTATTAAAATTTCTCTTTTAGTCATGAGTAATGTTATATTCTAATTAAATTCTTTGAGGTAGAGCTGAAATTAAAACCTTATTTCTAATTGTCGTTAAATTCATCTTATTAAGCAAATTAGTAATAAAATAAATTGTTTCTGAATCTAGTTGATTTGGTTCATCTTCTCCGATTATCTCTATTATCTTTAAAGTAAGAAATGCATTTTGTTTTTTTTCTATTAGTTTGGATAAGTTTTCTGGAACTTCGTATTTTGAGGATTGTTCTGCGTAATTAAAACTATTAGGAATTTTAAAACCATCTTTTAATAAAGAGTCAACCAAAGCTAAATCTTTAGCAGAATAAAAATATTTTCTATTTTTACTTATCTTTTTAAAAGTTTTTTCTATCTCTTTTTGTATTTTTTTATCATTTTCTTTTTCAACATAAAGTTTTAAGATTTTTGATTGATGTAAGATTTTATCATTGTATTTAATTTTTCCCATATAAACTTCTTCGTTAGCTAACATTTTTTTTTCTGCAACTTCTTTATAATTGTCGGGTATATTTTCAAGACCAATCTCTTTTAAGCTATTACTTAAAAATTCAGAATAGACATTTAAAATCTTGTCTTTTTGAAATAGTTCTTCAAGAAGAAAAAGATACTCAACCTTTTTTTCTTTTTGTTCAGATAATAAAAATTTTTGATAAATTAATGATCTTGCATCACTACCCTGTAATGTTTGATAAATATTTTTGGCGTTAATAAGTGTGTTGAGATCAAATTCAATTTGTCTGTAGATATCGAATATTATCTTCTTATCGACTTGACCAATATTAGCTGCTAGCTCTAAATCTCTTAATTTTTCTTTATTATCAATATCTTCTAACTTGATCAAATTAGCAGCATTTAAATATTCCCAAATTTCTTTTTTAGTCTTTTTTGTCGGTTCATATTTGAAATTTTCTATAGTTACACTTGATAAGTAAAAATTTAGTAAATTTTTTTCATTTATTTTTTTCGATGTTTTATCCGATATTCCTAATAAAAAATTAATTTTGTCATCAAAAAAACTATCTGATTTATTTTGTTCTCTCAAAAGATCAAGCAAAAGTTGTGCTTGTGATTTTTGATCGTTAAATACAAAACAATATATTTTAAATTTTTCTAAGTAAGGGTCTTTAATTTTACTGTCAATAAATTTTATTTTTTCACATCCCTCTTTTATATCAGCTTGAGCTATACTTTGATCAACTAAATATTGGACAGCTTTACTCTTCCCATCAAATTCTTCATTTTGTTTCAAAAAGTCCTCAACTAATTCAGATTTATTGTTGTCAATTAACCAATTTATTTTTAGATCTACAAATTCTTTGTTATTCATTCCATCAGGTGGATAAGAAAATGAAAGTAAAATATTTTCTAAAATCTCACTTGAGGTTCGTGAAAGTTTAATCTTCTTCAATCTTTTAATACTAGACCTCACATCTTCTGCAGAAGTTGAAGACCACATATTAAGGTTAAAATCATAGTCAGATGGATCATAAACCCCAAATACTTTCACATCTTCAGATGAGTCTATAATTTTATCTTCTGTTATTTTTTGCGAAACGCTTATTTTCTCTAATGAGTTTGAACTATTTTTCTTCAAGTTTTCAGACGTTTCTAATTTATCTTCAATTTTATTAGAATCATTTTTTTTATTTTTCCAAATGTCAATTTTTTCGTCTCCATATGACGATGAAAAGGACAAAATTGAAATTGATAAAAATAAAAAAATTTTAAAGTTTTTTGATATCATTAGTTATATCAATGTCGAATTTTTTTTTTGGACTAGGAAAATTTATTTTCTCAACTAAAAAAATTGCTACTATGAAAATAAGAATAGCAAGAAATAATTTTATCAAGAGTTTAATAATTGAGCTTCCTAAGCTTGGTTTCCTATTGTATTTAAGTTGCATCATTTTTGAATTAATTTAAACTTAATAAATAAGACATATTTATGAAAAATCAAATTTTAAATCGGATAATAAATTGAAAAAAAACGTTGTTTTAACTGGTATGATGGGTGTGGGCAAGACAACCGTTGGCAAAAATTTAGCTAATCGGCTCTCATATGATTTTGTTGATATTGACACATTAATTGAAAAAAAAGAGGGCAGTGCAATAAATATTATTTTTGAAAGAAAAGGTGAAAATTATTTTAGAAAATTAGAACATGAGTTTTCGCTCAGAGAATTAGGAAGAAAAAATTCCATAATTTCATTAGGTGGTGGTGCATTTTTAAATCGTTCAATAAGATCAACTGCTAAAAAGGTATCTGTTAGTTTCTGGCTCGATGTAAATTTGGATATTTTAACAAAAAGATTACAGAATAACGTTAAAAGACCACTGTTAAATAATAAAAATTTAAGCGAAACAATTTATAAAATTTACTTAGAGAGAAAGGAAACTTATAATGAGGCAAATTTTAAGATAAATTGTAGTTTTTTAAAACCTGAGGAAATTGTGACGGAGATAATTGAACTTTATGAAAAGTCATGAAATAAAATTAAGGGAATTGGATCAAAATTATTCGGTAATAATTGGTAAAAATATTCTTAATCTTTTGCCAAAAAAGATAAATTCGCTCTGTCCGAAAACAAAAAAAATTGCTTTAGTGATAGATCAAAATGTTCCATCAAAATTTAAAAAAAGTTTAAAGTCTAAGCTTAAAAATTATCAACTATATTTCTTTAATTTTAAAGCTAGTGAAAAATCTAAATCTATCAAAATTGTTAATTTTTTTCTTGAGAAATTATTAAAAAAAAATTTTAACAGGTCTGATCTTGTAATAGGAGTGGGTGGAGGTATCACGGGAGATGTAATAGGATTTGTTGCAAGTGTTTTCAAAAGAGGTATTAATTTTATAAACGTACCGACTACTTTACTTGCGCAAGTTGATGCTTCAATAGGTGGAAAAACTGGGGTTAACTCTAAATATGGAAAAAATTTGGTAGGGTCTTTTTATCAGCCAAGATTAGTATTAAGTGATATATCTTTTTTAAATTCAATTTCACGTAAAGAAATGATTTGTGGATATGCAGAAATTTTAAAACATTCGTTAATAAAAGATAAAAAATTTTTTTTCTGGCTTAAAAAAAATACAAACCTGCTTTTTCAAAAAAAAGGTAAAGAATTGATTTATGCTATAAAAAAAAGCTGCCAAATTAAAATTTTCTTTGTAAGTAAAGATGTAAATGAAAAAAATCTAAGAATGGTTTTAAACTTTGGTCATACATTCGCACACGCTATTGAAGTAAAAAATAATTTTTCAAAAAAAATTACTCACGGAGAAGCTGTACTCGCAGGTATGATTTTAGAGACAAAACTTTCTCTGATAAGAAAGTTATGCAGCCTAAAAACTTTTAATGAGATTAAAAAAATCTACTTAGAAAATAATCTTCAATATACTTATGATAAATTTAAAAGTCAAAAGAAGATTAATGATTTACTGCCCTTCCTTATTAACGATAAGAAAAACGATGATCAGAAAATTAATTTTATTCTTCTTAAAAAAATAGCAAGAATTAGTCTACCTAATTCAAATAAAATTTCTATCAAAAGTCTTAAATCGAATAGTAAAATTATTGCTCAATGCTAATCTCTAAAGCGTGAATTTTTGTTTTTAAATCTTCTTTTAATGTATTCATGATTAGTTTTTGCGCATTAATCCTAGAGATGGACTTAAGATAAACAGATTTTATTTTCAGATGTAAATGATACTTATCAGGTGAATAAAACTTATGCCCTTTATGTTTTTGAGAATTATCAACAATATCTACGCTTTCCAAATTGATATTTTTTTTTAATTTTTGTTTTATTTCTTCAAAATAATTTTTCATTATTAAAATTTTACTATATAGAATTGAATTATGAAAATAATTTGTGATTGGGAAAACTGTAATGAAACTGGATTATATAGAGCTCCTATTGAAAAAGATAATAGTAAAAAGTATAGGCTACTGTGCTTAGAACATATTAAAATTTTTAATAAAAATTGGAACTACTTTGAGAATATGAATAGCAATGAAATAGAATTTTTTATAAAATCAGACTTGACTTGGCATAAATCAACAAAAAAATTTGGTTCATCTGAAAATTTCTTTAATATTTTATGGAATAATGCCTTAGAGGATAAGTTAAATATTTTTAGCAGCACAAATTATAAAGATTTTAAAAAAACTAAAATTTCTCAAACTGATCGAGATGCACTTCAAGTAATGGACTTAAATGATGAGGCAAAATGGGATGAAATACACTCAAAATTTAAAGAACTTGTAAAAAAATACCATCCTGATAAAAACCGAGGAAGTAAAAAATTTGAGGATAAATTAAAAATAATAACTTTAGCTTATAGTCAATTGAAAAAAACATTAGGGAAAAAATGAATTCAGAAATTCTCTCTCAGAAGCCAGACATAAAACTTTCAGTTAAGCAAACTTTTGGTTTTGATAGTGAAATGAAAATTGCTGCATTTTCTAAAAAAAATGAGTATGTTCCTAAGATTGATCCAGATTATAAATTTGATAAAGACACTACCTTAGCTATATTAGCCGGTTTTTCTTTTAACAAAAGAGTTCTTATACAAGGTTATCACGGAACTGGAAAATCTACACACATTGAACAGGTTGCAGCTCGTTTGAACTGGCCATGTGTTAGAGTAAACTTAGATAGTCACATAAGTAGAATTGATTTAATTGGTAAAGACGCAATAGTCTTAAAAGATGGAAAACAAATCACAGAATTTAAAGAAGGAATACTTCCTTGGTCAATTCAAAATCCAGTAGCTCTAGTATTTGACGAATACGATGCGGGAAGACCAGACGTTATGTTTGTAATTCAAAGAGTTCTCGAGAGTGAGGGAAACTTTACCTTATTAGATAAAAACAAAGTTTTAGAACAACATGACTTATTTAGAATTTTTGCAACAACCAACACGATTGGTCTAGGTGACACTACTGGCCTTTATCACGGTACTCAGCAAGTTAACCAAGGACAAATGGATAGATGGAATATAGTAACTACTTTAAATTATCTTCCATTTGAAAAGGAGCTGGAAATAATTTCAGCAAAAAATAAAAGTCTAAATAATAAAGAGGGGAAAGATCTTTTATCAAACATGGTAAAAGTCGCTGACCTCACAAGAAAAGGATTTATCAACGGAGATATATCAACTGTAATGAGCCCGCGAACAGTGTTGCATTGGGCTGAAAATACAAGCATATTTAAAGATAAAGGTTATGCATTTAGAATTACATTTTTAAACAAATGTGATGAATTAGAAAAAAAAATAATCTCTGAATATTATCAAAGATGTTTTGGTGAAGATTTGCCTGAGTCATCAATAAACATCACCTTATAAAGTGGATAATAAAAAAGAAAAAATTGAAAGCTTTAAAACTGCAATAAGTTCAACTGTAAGATCGTTATCTAACTCCAATAAAATTGATGTTTCATTTGGGAATGAAAATACGAAATCTGAAAATTCAATAAGATTACCCGATCTTAGTTCAATAAATAATAAATTAAATTATAGTCAAATAAGAGCTTTAGCAGACTCAAAATCTTTAAGGCAAAGATTTTCTAATCCAAAAACATTTAAGCAGTATGAGCCTGAGGGAAATATATCAAAACAGTTGTATAAAATTTCAGAAAAAATACGGTGTGAAAAGATTGGAACTAGTTATTTTAAAGGGGTAAAAAATAATATTGAAAATTATTATCAAGAAAGAATATCAGGCCTGGACCTTAAGAGTAGTGAGGATAAGATTATTGAGTCATTTGAACATTATTTAAGAACAAAGTTTCTTGGTTTTGAGAATAATAGTCAAATTGATAAAAAACTTAAGACCTATAAAAAAGATTTAAATGAAAAATTTAAAGATAAGATTAGTCAATTAAATGATTATACATTAGATCAAGAAAAATTTAATTCTTTAGTATCAGAACTTATTGCAAATATGCATTTAGATGAAAACTTTGATAAAGAAGATAAAAAAGATGAGGACCAAAACAAAGATGAAAAACAAAATAAGCCAGATAATTTAGATAAAAAGGCCAAAGAGAAAGATGAAAATCAAGAAGAAATGTCAATTGAGTCTGGTATGCCTGATCTTGAAAATGAGGCAAAAGAGTCAGATCAAGCTGAAGAGGAAGTAGAATTAGAGGATAGTTCACAACCTGATATAAGAAAAAAAGGTAAAAACTCGTTAGGTGATATATATTATAAAACTTATACCACAGAATTTGATGAGATCGTCAAAGCTGAGGATTTGGAAAACATAGACGAACTTACAAGACTAAGAAAAAATTTAGACCAACAATTATTACAGCTAAAAAATTTCATATCTAAGCTTGCAAACAAATTACAAAGAAAACTTTTAGCTAAACAAAATAGATCATGGAATTTTGATCTTGAGGAGGGATTGTTGGACACGTCAAAATTACCAAGAATTATTATGGATCCATTCAATTCTTTATCATTCAAAAAAGAAAAAGATATTGAATTTAAAGATACTTTAGTAACAATTTTAATTGATAATTCTGGCTCGATGAGAGGTAAACCAATTTCGGTTGCAGCTATATGTGCAGACATACTTTCTAGAACTTTAGAAAGATGCGCTGTTAAAGTTGAAATTCTTGGTTTTACTACTAAACATTGGAAAGGCGGGTCATCAAGAGAAAAATGGATGAAAAATGATAAACCAACTTTACCCGGCAGACTCAATGATCTTAGACATATTATTTATAAATCAGCGGATACACCTTGGAGGCAAGCTAAGAACAATATGGGGCTTATGTTAAAAGAAGGGTTGTTAAAAGAAAACATTGATGGAGAGGCTCTTAGATGGGCTTACAACAAAATGAGTAAAAGAAAAGAAGAAAGAAAAATTTTAATGGTAATTTCGGATGGTGCCCCAGTCGATGACTCTACCTTGTCCACAAATACAAGTGACTATTTAGAGTCAAATTTAAAAAAAACAGTTAAATGGATTGAAAGTAAAACCAATATTGAATTGCTTGCAATTGGGATTGGTCACGATGTAACAAGGTATTACAATCAAGCAGTTAAAATAACTGATGTTCAGGATTTAGGTGATGTAATGATCAATCAATTAACTGATTTGTTCGTTGAAAAAAATAAAAAAACATTACACTAATTTCTAAGTTCTGTAACAGTAGCATCAGATAAATCTTTTATTTTTTTTAGAAGTAATCTAAATGGAATTAGCATTGCTAATGCTATAAATAATTTAACAGCTAAATCTCCAAGAGCTAACGTCACCCAAGGAATTCCTGTTGAGTAAAATGAAATAGAAAAAAATAGAAAAGTATCAGTAATAGAACCAATGATAGAAGATACTAAAGGAGCAACGTACCATATTTTTTTTCTAAAGAAGTCAAAAATTTGAACATCTAGATTTTGAGCAATAAAAAATGCTAAACCTGAGCCGATCGCTATTCTGATTGAGATTATGTCTGAAAAATTGGTTGACATAAATAATGTTAGAAAAACTCCAATAGCAAAACCTACATAAACAACTTTTCTCGCTACTAATTTGCCATAAGCTCGATTAGCTAAATCTGTGATTAAGAAAGTGATAGGATAGCTAAAAGCTCCATATGTTAAAATTTCATTTAATCCCAAATATTGAATAGGAAATTGAACTAAGTAATTTGATAAAACTACTACTAAACCCATTATTAATGAAAGTTTGTAAAATAAATTCATTATAGAATTAAGATTTTGATGAAATAGACGCTTTAATTTTTTTTACTTTTTTGGATAGCTTAGAGCTTTTGGCAGATATTAAAAATTTATCAAGACCACCCTTGAAATCTACGGTTCTTAAAGCAGCATTAGCAACGTTCAACTTTATATCTTTTTTTAATATATCGCTTCTAAAAGTGACCTTTTTTAAATTTGGTAAAAACCTTCTTTTGGTTTTGTTCTTTGCATGGCTAACATTATTTCCTTTTAATGGTGATATTCCTGTTAATTCACATCTCTTAGACATAATTTTTTCCTGGTGTTATATAGTTCCTGTAGGCATTATGGTCAAGCATTAATTCCGATTGCCTCGCTTATATTTTTAAGATTTTCTTTTTTTAAAATTGATATTAGGTCTTTTTTTATTTCTTTTACAATACCTGGGCCTTTGTAGACCATGCCAGTATATAATTGTATAGCATCTGCTCCTGATATTATTTTCTCAAATGCACTTTCTGCAGAATCAACACCTCCAACTCCAATTATTTTAATTTTACCTTTTGTCTCAGAATAAAATTTTTTTATCAGTCTTGTAGATATATCTTTAAGTGGTTGACCAGATAAACCCCCTCTTTCATTTCGTTGAATATCGGAGAGATTGTCTCGATTACTGTCGGTAGTGTTAGAAACAATTATGCCCTGTATATTGTATTTATTAACTATTTCGACAATTTTACTAATCTCATTATCATTAATATCCGGTGAGATTTTTATTGCTAAAGGACAGCTAATTTTTTTTTCTTTTACAACTTTGTTAAGCCCTATTAAAAGTCTTTTCATTTCTTCTTTGTCATGTAGATCTCTCAATCCTTCTGTATTAGGTGACGAAATGTTAATTGTGATATAGCTAGCGTACTTAGCCAGTCTAGACAAACATATATTGTAATCTTCCTCTCTATTTTTTGTCTCTTTATTAGGCCCTATATTAATACCTAAAAATCCGTCAGGAAGATTGTTTGAAATTCTCTTTGAGACGGTTTCTGAACCATGATTATTAAAACCTAGTCTATTAATAAGAGCATGGTCTTTTTCCAGTCTAAAAATTCTTGGTTTAGGATTACCTAATTGATGTTTAGGTGTTACAGTTCCTACCTCGATAAAACCAAATCCAAATTTAAATAGTGAATTATAAACTTCTGCACTTTTATCAAAACCAGCAGCTAAACCTATGGGGTTAGAAATTTTTTTACCGAAAAGATTAGTCTCAAGCATTTCCTCATTGTCAACACTGAAAAAACTTTTAGGAATAATGTTAGCCTTTAATGATTTAATAGCCAAATCGTGTGCAACTTCTGGATCTAGCGAAAATATATAAGGCCTTAATATTGAAAACATTAGTTTTTACCTATTTTATCTTTGATTAACTTAATTGTCTCGCTCAATCCAAAGAAACTGACAAAATAGCCCATCCTCGGGCCGTTTTCCTCTCCAAAAACAACTTCATAAATTAATTTGAACCAATCTCTTAGATTGTTTTCATAACCATTTTCTTTTCCGGCTGTATAAACTATAGTTTGAATTTCTTCGGGATTTAAACTTCCTTTAATTTCAGTAAGCTTTTTGACAAGATTTTCCAGAGCCTCTTTTTCATTAGGTGACGGATTCTTAAACTTTTTATTCGGTTCAACTTTATCTTTAAAATAATTTATAGCAAATTTAGTCAACCCATCTAAAATAGGATAATCTTTAGGTTTTATATCTTTATAAAACCTATTTATAAACTTCCAAAGTACATCTTTGTTATCCGCATTGCTAGATCCAACTAAATTTAATAACATTGAAAATGGCATTACAATTTTTTCAGAAGGTGGCTTTCCATTATGTACGTGCCAAACTGGGTTTAAAATTTGATCTCTTTCTTTTTGTTTAGGATATTTTTCAATATTGGTCAAATATTCATCAACTGTTTTAGGTACAATTTCAGCATAAAGTTTTTTTGCTCTTTTTGGATTTGGGTACATATATAATGATAAACTCTCAGGGGAAGCATATCTTAGCCATTGTTCAATTGAAATTCCATTTCCTTTTGACTTTGATATTTTTTCTCCTTTTTCATCTAAGAAAAGTTCATACGCAAAACCATTTGGAGGATTTTTTCCTAATGTTTTGCAAATTTTATTTGATAAGATTGCACTTTCTGTTAAGTCCTTTCCATACATTTCAAAATCAACGTCAAAGGTAAACCACCTCATTGCCCAGTCGACCTTCCATTGCAATTTGCAGTTACCGTCTAATATACTTTTTTCTATTTTTTCTCCATTATTATCAAACACTACTTTTCCATTTTTCTTGTCCATTTCCAGCAAAGGTATTTCCAATACTTTTCCTGTTTTTGGACAAATAGGTAAAAATGGACAATATGTTTTTCTTCTTTCTTCTCTAAGAGTTGGCAAAATAATATTCATTACATCCTCATATTTTTCTAGAACTCTAATTAATGAATTGTTGAAGTTTCCTTTTTTATAATTATCTGTCGAACTTTTGAAAATAAATTTGAATTTAAATTTATTTAAAAATTCTTTAAGCATTTCATTATTGTGTTCACCGAAACTCTTAAATTTTTTAAATGGGTCAGGTATATCAGTTAAAGGCTTGCCAAGATTTTCTTTTAAAACTTTATTGTTGGGAATATTTTCAGGCACTTTTCTCAAACCGTCCATATCATCTGAAAAAGTAATTAGCTCGTGATCAATTTTTTCTATGTGATTTAAAGCATTTATCATCATTGTTGTTCTAGCCACCTCTCCAAAAGTACCTATGTGGGGCAGTCCACTTGGGCCATATCCAGTTTGAAAAGTTATCTTTTTCTTTTTTTTGATTATTTCTTTTCTATCTTTTAAAAGTTTTCTAACTTCAACAAATGGCCATGAAGATGTAGACTGAATCAAATTGTTATCAAGCATAGTTATGGTTTATTAAATTTTATGCGCAAAATACAGATATAATTACACTATATTAAGTTGAATTTTAGAACTATTTAAATAATCTCAATTTTTATGGCTACAAACAAAACAGTATTTTTTTTAATTGGTATATTATTAATTGTTTTAGGCACAGCTATGCTAGCGCCATATGCACTTCAAATAATCTTTGATGAAGGAAGTCATAGTTTCATCTCTGCATCATTTGTCACAATTTTTATTGGAGTTTTGTTTGTTTTGGCTAATTTAGAAAAAGAATTTAAATTAAATCTAAGGCAAACATTTTTGTTTTCTTCTCTTGCATGGTTAATGGTTGCTGCTTTTGGTAGTTTACCATTCCTGCTCTCTACAGAAAACTTTAGTTTCAGTGAAGCATTTTTTGAGAGTATGTCTGGAATTACTACAACCGGAGCTACTGTAATTTCTGATTTAGACAATAGTCCTAAAAGTATTCTCCTTTGGAGAGCTATCATGCAGTGGTTGGGCGGGATAGGAATAGTGGTAATGGCCATTACCATCCTTCCCTTACTTAAAGTTGGTGGGATGCAATTATTTAGAATGGAAGGTCCAGATAGTACCGAAAAGATTTTACCTCGTACAATTGAGGTGGCTGCTATAATTATTTCTACCTATATAGTTCTTACCTTTTTATGTGGTTTCTTCTATTGGGTATTTGGTATGACAATTTTTGATAGCGTAAGTCACGCAATGACCACAATTGCTACTGGTGGTTTTTCGACACATAATGACTCTATTGGCTTTTTTAAAAGCTCGAATATTGAAATAGTTTCTAGTATTTTTATAATTCTTGGAAGTATACCATTCATATCTTATTTAAAATTTGCTAGAGGAAATAAAAAAATTTTTTTCCAGGACGTTCAAATTAAAGGCTTAATTTACTTACTTACAATCTCAATAGTAGTTATGTTTCTTTATCTTTTATTAATAAACTATGAAAGTAGTTTTTTTGATAAAATAAGAATTTCATCTTTTAATGTAATTTCAATTTTATCTGGAACTGGCTACGTAACAGATGACTTCGGTCTATGGGGAAAATTTTCTTTAATTTTTTTCCTTCTTTTAATGTTTATTGGTGGTTGTGCAGGCTCTACTGCATGTGGAATAAAGATTTTTAGGCTGCAAATGCTACTTATATTTCTTAAAAATCAAATTAAAAAGCTAATTTCACCAAATGCTGTAATAATAACTAAATATAATAATCAAAAAATCTCAGATAATTTTATTAATTCTGTAATAATTTTCATTTTCACTTTTTTATTTATCTTTCTTCTAATTGCTATGTTACTATCAATCAGTGGATTAGATTTTATTACTTCAATTTCAGGTGCTGCAAGCTCAATTTCAAATGTTGGTCCTGGCTTAGGTGATTTAATTGGGCCAAATGGAAATTATAAAGAAATACCAGATGTTTCAAAATGGATTTTGTCAGCAGGAATGTTATTAGGAAGGTTAGAACTTTTTGCAGTTTTAGTTTTATTTTTTCCCTCTTTTTGGAGAAGTTAAATTATGGAAATTTACAAAAAACAATCATTATCTGAGTCTTTCAAAGTTTATTTTGATAAAAGAATGATCAAGATTTTGTTACTAGGTGCTATTAGTGGCTTTCCTTGGGTAATCATTGGAAGTAGTTTAAGTCTTTGGTTAAAAGAAGATGGTTTAAGCAGAAGTACAATTGGTTGGGCTGGTTTAATATTCGCCGTGTATGCTTTTAATTATCTGTGGGCACCAATCATAGATAGAATTAGAATTCCTTGGCTTACTAATAAAGTCGGTCATAGACGTGGATGGATCATATCTATGCAAACTATAATCTTAATCTGTTTAGTTTGCTGGAGTTTAATAAATCCTACTACAAATTTAGCATTAGTTATAAGTATTGGTCTTATAATTGCAATTGCCTCTGCAACTCAAGATATTACTGTTGATGCTTTAAGAATAGAGCAAATTGGTGAACATGAAGGAAAATCAATGCAAGCAGGCGCGGCAATGGCAGTTGTTGGTTGGTGGACTGGTTATAAATTAGGCGGTGTTGTGGCTTTAAATGTAGCTGAGTTTTTTCAACAGGCTGGTTTTGAAAACTACTGGCAAATAACTTTTCTAGTTTTAGGAATACTTATAATAAGTTGCAACATCGGTCTAATGTTTATTAATGAGCCTCAACCAATAGACAGAGCTGAAAGCCAGAAACAAACTGATAGAATGATTGAGGATAAATTAGGTTCGTCAAATATCATAACAAAAATAGTTGCTTGGTTGACAGGTACAGTAATAGGTCCTGTAATAAGTTTCTTTAAAAAAAATGGATTCAATATCGCATTAGCAATACTATGTTTTGTATTTCTTTTTAAAATTGGTGAAGCTTTTTTAGGAAGAATGTCTGTAATCTTTTACAAAGAAATAGGCTTTACCAAATCAGATATCGCCCTTTATTCTAAAGGTCTCGGTTGGATTACAACTGTAATATTCACTTTGCTTGGTGGATTATTTGCTATTCGTTCTGGAGTTATAAAGGCGATGTTCGTGTCTGGGGTTATGATGGCTTCTACAAATCTATTATTTACTTTACTTGCTTGGTCAGGAAAGTCTGAATTATTATTCGCTATTGCAGTAATATTTGATGATATGGCTGCAGCTTTTGCAACGGTAGCATTTGTTGCTTTTATTTCTATGCTAGTAGATAGAACTTATACCGCAACTCAATATGCGCTTCTTTCATCTATTGGAACCGCAGGAAGGACCACTCTTGCAGCTTCTTCGGGAGCTCTAGTTGATTGGTTAAATGGAGATTGGGGAATATTTTTCATTCTTACGGCATTAATGGTTCTACCGTCATTAATATTTCTTTATGTGATTAAAAATAAACTTAAATTGAATGACTAAGTTTTTAACAAATAATTTTACTATTATAGATCTTCACAAAAGACCTTCACCAAAATCAGAAATTGTGACACAAATGATTTATGGAGATAGTTTTACAATTATTAAGAAAAGCAAAAAATGGTTAAAAATTAGGATCAAAGAGGACGGTTACAATGGCTATATAAAAAATAGAAATTTTACAAAATTTTTAAAACCTACACATAAGGTTCATATTCTAAAGGCAAGGGTATTTAAGCATTCAAACAAAATAAAGAAAATAAATGAATTATCATTTGGCTCAAAATTAAAAATTATTGAAAGAAAAAAAAATTTCTATAGGTTTTCAAAGGGATGGATTAGTAGAAATGATCTGAAACCAATTTCTTACATAGAAAAAAATCCTTTTAGAAAAATATCTATTTTTAAAAATATAAAATATAAGTGGGGTGGAAAATCTTTTAAAGGAATAGATTGCTCAGCATTAATACAAATTTTTCTAAATTTTAACAATAAATTTTGTCCTCGTGATGCTAAGGATCAAGTAAAGTTTTTTAAAAAAAATATAAAATTAAATAAAATAAAAAAAAATGATATCATTTACTGGAAAGGTCACGTAGCTTTGGCTCTTTCCAACAAAAAACTTATTCATGCTTACGGCCCAATGAAGAAAACAGTAATTATGGGGGTCAATCAAACAATTAAAAGAATTGAAAAGACTGCTAATTTGAAAGTGATAGGAATTAAAAGGCTATAAAAAAGTAAAGGCAGCTTCAGTCTCCCTCCACTGCCCTTAAAAATAATTTAATTGATTCGCTAAATAAGATTAAGACTCTTTATAGTTGTATGTGGATAATGAGTGGCGGAGAGAGAGGGATTCGAACCCTCGAAACGGTTTCCCGTTTACACGCTTTCCAAGCGTGCGCCTTCAACCACTCG
>MDTE01034220.1_pt1 | contig 19599 bp, 10 predicted proteins | sample 811231 | NCBI WGS metagenome assembly MDTE01 (sample SAMN05326651, study PRJNA326480) | marine metagenome | isolation source: seawater | place: Indian Ocean: Red Sea | collected 2010 | reverse complement strand
TTTTTAACAAAAAAATTAACAATATGATTTGTATTGATAGATGTTTGGTGATCATTAAAAAAGACTATTGAATTTACTAGAGATCCTTTAATTATTAAATCTAAATCATTAGTAAAATCTCCTTTTAAATTAGTGTTTTTTGAATATGTTTTGAATCTTATTTTTTCTAGTTTATTTTGATAAACAATAGATGTGTTTTCAATAATAATGTTTTGTAAATCAAAATTATTTTTTTCAGATTTTCCTTCAAAAATTAAATAGTTTTCTTTTCCATTTTCATCAAGAATTATATTAAATGATCCATTTTTTATTTCTATTAGCTTAAAGTTATAAACCTTTTTAAATAGGTCTATAATATTGAGTTTTAAGTAAAATTTTTCAGCCGTTAGTAGAGTGTCTTTTTGCGTAACATCTAGTATTATAAGATTGTTTAATTCAATACTCGCAAAAGGGAATTTTTTTAATATTGAAAAATTAACTTCTGAAGTTTGTATTGGTTTTTTTAAGTTTTTATTGAAGTTTTCTAAAGCAACCTTCGTTATTTCCTTTTCATATAATAAAGTTCCTCCAAAAGCAATTGCGAACACTATCAAAAGTAGTGTAATAGCAACTAAAGTAATTTTTTTGATAACATTCACTGTTTAATACAACGTATAATATTTTGATATAATATAATTATATCATTTTTAGCATAGAAACCTCTTGTTGTTTAAGCATGCGATACCTTCCTCTTGGCAAATCTTTTTTTGTTAAACCACAAAAATATACTCTATCTAGTTTAATAATTTTATAATTTAGGTGATTCAACAATTTTATAATGATATTTTTTTTAATTGATGGCATCTCAATACCTATTTCTTTTTTAGAAGCATTTTTCACATAGCTTATCTTTTCAATTTTATAAAATTTGTCATCAATATTTATTCCTTTAATTATATTTTTCATATCATCACTAGCTAATTTTTTATCTAGTTGTAAGTGATATATATTTTTGATATTTTTTTTCTTTGATTTTATTTTATCAATCATTTCGTAGTCATTAGTAAAAAATAATAGACCAATACTTTTTCGGTCCATATTATCAACTGGAGTTAAAATTTCTTTACATGCATCTTGCACTAAACTCGTAACACTTTTATTCTTATGAGTGTGTTTGTCAGAACAAATAAATCCTTTTGGTTTATTTAATAGAAGATATTTTTTTCTTTCACCCCTAATTGTTTCATTGTTAAATTTCACAATATCGTTTGGCCCAACCTTGAAGCCCATCTGGGTGATAAGTTTGTCGTTAACACTTACTAATCCTGCAGCAATAAATTGATCAGCTTCTCTTCTGGAGCAGATCCCGGTCTTAGCAATATATTGATTAAGACGCATATGGTCGTCTGTTTTATTTTTTGAAATTCGATGTTTTAATTTAATCATGTTTTGTATTTAAATATATTCTAATTTACAATCTTTTTTTACGCTTAACTTTACTTTTTTGCCTAAAATTACCGCTAAATTATTCTTTATATGCCCAAAAGGAAAGTTAAATGCAACAGGGTAGTTGTATTCTTTTACACAATCAAAAATTATTTCATGAGCATTTTTTCCAAATTTTATTTTATTGTCATGCATTTTTGTCATTGATCCAATAATTAATCCAGAAAGATATTTTAATTTATTGCTTCTTTTTAATGCCATCATAATTCTATCTATATGGTAAAGATATTCATCTAAATCTTCAATAATCAAAATTTTATTTTTTGTTTTTAATTCTGCATCTGAACCCATGACACTATAAAGTACTGATAGGTTGCCGCCAATAATTTGTCCTTTAGCTATACCATTAATATTCAAATTACTTTTATTAAAAGCATAGTCTAATTTTTCACCAAATAAAATTTTTCTTAGGCTTTTTAAGCTTTCTTTGGTATTATCTTTGAAATTTATTGGCATTGTTGCATGTATTGAGCAAACTCCAAGATTATTTAATCTTGAGTGCAAAGCAGTGACGTCGCTATATCCAATAATCCATTTTGGGTTTTTTAATAGCATTGAAAAATCTATTAAATCTAATACTCTAACTGTTCCATATCCTCCTCGAACACATAATATTGCTTTTATATTTTTATTGTTAATCATATCTTGTAAGTCATGGGCTCTTTCTTCATCTGTTCCAGAAAATTGATTGTTTTGCCTGAATAGATTTTTACTAGTTACAACATTTAAACTCCATTTTTGTAAAATTTCTATAGCATACTCTATTTCTTTTAAGCTTATTTTTCTTGCTGTTGAAATCAAACCTATTGAATCTCCCTTAGATAGATATTCAGGCTCTTTATTACAGTTCATTTTTCTTTATTTTTTATTATGCTTTTATATATTTGCTAAGTTAAAGTTTAGATATTAAATGAACAAAAAATACACTGTAACATCCGCTTTGCCTTACGCTAACGGTCCTCTTCATATAGGTCATGTTGCTGGAGCATATCTTCCTGCAGATATATTTGTTAGATATTGTAGATCCAAAGGTAAGGATGTTCTTTTTATTTGTGGTTCAGACGAACACGGTGCAGCAATTACTATAAGGGCTAAGCAAGATAATGTTAGTCCAAAAGAAATTGTAGACAAATATCACGAAATCAATAAAAAATCTTTTGCTGATTTTGGCATTGATTTTGATATATATGACAGGACTTCATCGGAAATGCACCATAAAACAGCCTCAGAATATTTTAAAAATTTACATTCCAAAAATATTTTTGTTAAGAAAAAATCAAAACAATTTTTTGACGAACAATATTCTCAGTTTTTAGCTGACAGATATATTATAGGTGAATGTCCTAAATGTGGTTATTTAGAAGCATATGGTGATCAATGTGAACAATGTGGTGCAGATTTGAGTCCAGAGGATTTAAAAAATCCAAAATCTAAACTTAGTGGAAAAAGTCCTATTTTAAAAGAAACAACACATTGGTATTTGCCAATGCAAAATCATGAAGTGTGGTTAAAAGAATGGATTGAAACAGGGTTCCTGAACGGGGAGAAAATGCATGATCCATTATCATGGCGCTCACAAGTTTTAGGTCAGTGTAAATCTTGGATCTCTTCTGGTCTCAAAGAAAGAGCCATGACTAGGGATCTGAACTGGGGAGTTAAAGTTCCACTTCCTGATGCTGATGGTAAAGTTTTATATGTCTGGCTTGATGCACCTATTGGATATATATCATCAACTAAAACATGGGCAAAAAAAAATAATAAAAATTGGGAAGACTATTGGAAAAATGAAAATGTAGAGTTGCTTCATTTTATTGGAAAAGATAATATAGTTTTTCATTGTATCATTTTTCCTATAATTCTTAAATCTCATTCAGGTTATGTTTTGCCAAAAAACATTATTGCTAACGAGTTCTTGAATTTAGAAGGAGATAAAATTTCTACTTCTAGAAATAGAGCTATATGGCTACATGAATATTTAAAAGATTTTCCTAATCAACAAGATGTTTTGCGATATGTCTTGTGTTCGATAGCCCCAGAGACAAAAGATTCTGATTTTACTTGGAAAGATTTTCAAACAAGAAACAATAGTGAATTAGTTGGTATTTTTGGGAACTTTGTAAACCGAGTGGTTGTTTTAACAAATAAATATTGGAATGGTAAAGTTCCTAATCAAAATACATTATCGGAGGATGATATTAGGATGTTAAAAGTTTTAAATGAAACACCTAAAAAAATTAGTTCATTTATTGAAAAATTCAAATTTAGAGATGCTTTATTTGAACTCATTTCATTAGCGAGATTTGGCAATAGATATTTAGCTGAAACTGAGCCTTGGAAGCTAAAAAAAACTGATGAAAAAAGAACCGAAACTATTTTAAATATATCACTTCAAATCGTTGCTTCTCTTAGTATATTGTCAAAGCCATTTTTACCGTTTACTTCACAAAAGCTTTTAAGAATGTTAAATATAAAAGAAAGCTCATGGGACTTAGCAAGTCAACCACTTTTAAAATTTAACCATCAAATTAATAAAGCAGAATTATTGTTTAGGATGATTGAAGATGAAGAAATTTCTGTTCAAACTAATAAAATAAAATTCAAATAAATTTATAATAACTGAAACTTATAAAAATATGACTAGAATTTTTACTACATTAGATTGTTATCAATCGACTAATGATTTAGTTAATCATCAGAACAAAATTAATGTATATCCAAATCCAAGTTTAAATTTTGTAAATATTAGTTCAAAGGATTTAATTAGTAAAGTTCAAATTTTTGATTTGATGGGTAGAGCGATATATTCAAAAGATTTTGAAAAGTTTAATGTATAAATTGATTTGGAGAGTGCTGTAAATGGCATTTATAATTTAGTTTTACATACAGAAAAAGGTTTGAGCACACACATTTTAATTAAAAAATAACTATTAAAATGTGTTCAGTTAATCAAGGATTAACAATATGATGTTTATTTCTTTTGTTTCTTAGATGTAATTTGATGGAATCTTTTGTAATTTTTGTACTTTAGCAAATTGAATATTGACACTAATAAAAAAAATACACACTTTGGAACGATTTTATAAAGTGTTTTTTATAGCTACCTTTTTAGTATTAAGTGTAGCCTTTTTAAATAAATTACATTCACAGAATTTAACTGCTACAGCAACAGTTGACAATTCGGCTGATTGTGGTAATAATGGTTGTGCAACAGTAACAGTTTCAGGAGGTGCTTCTCCTTATAATTATGTCTGGTTTGATAGTGCTACTAATAGTCCTTTTCCTGCTACAAATAATTCTCCTTTTTTAACTAATCAAAAATGTTTTTTACCTGCTGGAGATTATTATTGTGAGGTTTCAGATCAAAATGGTATTATTCAGCTGAGTAATGTAGTCACCATTGCTAATGATGCTCCTCAATTAGGAACATTTACTTCCAACCCTATTTCTTGTAATGGATATAGTGATGGTCAAATAACTGCATTTGCTTTTCAGGGATCTGGAAACTACACCTTCAGATGGTCTGATGATCCATCTTTAATAAATATTTTATCAAGCACTAGTGTTTTAAACTCTGCTTCATCTGGAACTTATTTTGTTGAACTTAACGATTTAGGTAATTCTTGTGTAGATACATTTCCAGTTTTAGTAACAGAGCCTGCACCTTTAAACATTAACTTAGACCAAATAATTCCTATTAACTGTAATGGTGATGGAACTGGTGCAATAAATGTAACAACTAGTGGCCCAGGATCATTATCATGGTTGTGGCAAGACTCAACTGGTAGTCCGGTATCCAATCAAGAAGATTTAATTGGTGTTGATGGAGGTATTTATACATTAATTATTTCAAATCAAAATTCATGTTCTGATACATTAACAGATACTATTCCTGAGCCTTTACCATTATCAATAATATTTGTAGATTCTGTAAATGTTTCTTGTGGAAGTTTGTTGCAAGGCTCTGTTAATGACGGCGCTATAGAGGTTGATGTAATTGGAGGAACTGGAATACCAACGTTTGCATGGTCTGGTCCAAATGGTTTCATATCATCATCTGAAGACCTAGGAGGTCTGGAGTGTGGTCAGTATGATTTATCAATTTTAGATAATAATGGATGTGTAGATACTTTTACGCATGTTATCCCTTGCCCATCTCCAATTTCGTTAAGTTTGGATAGCATCAACGGTGTTAGCTGTAATGGTTTAGCTGATGGAGAAATATTTATTTCCGTTTCTGGAGGAACTCCATCTTCTTCATCTTATAATTATAATTGGTCATCAACTTCTGGTTTTTCTTCCAACACACAAGATATTGGCTTAGCTCCTGCTGGTAATTACACGGTTGAAATTACTGATTCTGTAGGATGTTTGTTGACTCAAAATTTCGATATTCAAGAGCCTGATGTTTTTGAAATAAATGCTTTAAGCATTACTAAAGCAAGTTGTTTTGGTGCTTTAGATGGGTCTGTCAATGTTCGTGTTGATGGTGGAACCCCTGGATATACACTGTCTTTATATGACTCAAATTTATCTTTTATTTCGGATTCAAATTTCACTGTTAGTGGCTCTCCTCTTTCAACGACTATTGATTATCCGGTCCCGGGTTTTGGAAGTTACACTTTTATAGCAGTTGATCAAAATAATTGCCAATCGACATTTGATACTATTGTTGACCAACCTTCAGAAATAATAATTACATTAGATTCAGCTTTTGATGTTTCATGTTTAGGTGCTGCTGATGGATCTATTTTTGTTGATGTAACAGGAGGTCTAGGGAATTTCAGTTATAATTGGTCTGGTTCCTCTTGTAACCCTTGTGGCTCTCAGGATATTACTGGTTTGTCTGGTGGTGTATATACTCTTGTCGTAACTGATGCTCCTAATTCATGTACACAAACTTTTACTTATAATGTTTTAGTGCCCTCTGCACTTAGTTTAACAGTTGATAGCCTAGTAACTGTATCGTGTCGTGATTCATCAGATGGTGTTGTTGCGATAAGTGCGTCTGGTGGTACAGCCCCTTACCTGTATAGTTGGACTGGTCCAAGCGGTTTTACTAGCAACGATACTATTATAGTTGGTTTAGATGTAGGAAATTATAATGCAACTGTTACAGATTTTAATGGCTGTTCATCAAGCATGCCGACACAATTAATGACTCAACCTTCTGCGACATTATCTAGTGCTTTTGTTGTTGATAGTGCTGAGTGTTTTGGACAAAATAATGGTCAAATCACGTCAAATGTTTCTGGTGGTACAGCCCCTTATTCATGGCTTTGGTCATCTGGAGACACAATATCTAATCCAAACACATTTTCTGCTGGATCTTTTTCAGTTATAATTAATGATATAAGAGGTTGTCAATTTTTAGATACTTTAATAGTTTATGAACCAGATAATTTATTAGCAAATCTTATTCAAATTGAAGAAAATTGTAATCAAATTGATGGACAAGTTGTTGCAAATCCAACAGGAGGAACTTTACCATATACATATAGTTGGAATTCCGACCCTTCTGAAACATCTAATAATTTGACTGGGCTAGATGGAGGAACGTTTATTCCAGAAATTGTAACTATAACAGATAAAAATGGATGCTTTGTTACTAGTCAAATAACTGTTCAAGAAGCTGACCAGTTAACGATTAATAGTTCTATAATAAATAATATTTCTTGTTTCCAGGGCTCAGATGGTCTTATTCAAGTTAGTATTGCTGGTGGAGTTCAGCCGTACTCTTACCAATGGGGTTTTGACTCTGGTAATGCAACATTTACTAATCTCAATGCTAATAATATTCTAAATGACACAACAATTCATAATCTTAATTCTGGGATTTACTTTTTAGACGTTGTTGATGCATCTGGATGTAGTGAAAGGTTTTCTTTCGTAGTTAATGAGACACAAACTTCTAGTTTAGACGCATCTTTAAATATTAATCAATCTTTTTTAGAGTTAGATTGTTATAATGATAATGATGGTCAAGCGTTTATAGATGTTGTAGGAGGTACTCCATTCCCTGGTCCACACTATCAATATGTTTTAAATGGTGTTCAACAATCCCAACTAGTTCCCGTATTTTCTGGTTTAAGTTTTGGCACATATAATTTAGTTGTTAATGATAATAATGGATGTTCAGATACTGTAATTTTCTCAGTGACTGAACCAACTGAAATTCAAACAACTTTATCTCAAATTTCAGTCAACTGCTTTGGAGGTTCTGATGCTTCTATTACTGCTATTGCCAATGGCGGGACACCAGACTATACTTTTGATTGGTCAAATGGTGTTCAACAAAATAGTTCAAATTCGAGCACTATCAACAACCTTTCTGCGAACACGTACACTTTGATTGTGTCTGATATAAATAATTGTTTAGATACCGCTTCAATTGTTGTAACTCAGCCTTTAAATTCTTTAGATATATCAGTTGATTATATTAATGAAACATGTCGCGAAGAAGACGGTTCTGCTTCTGTAATAGTTTCTGGCGGTACACCCGCTTATACATATAGTTGGACATATGATTATGACCAATTAGTTCCTATTTATACTTCATTAAATACGCCTAATTTATCTGCTGTTACTTCTAACTTAGAAGATGTCTACAATGGTTTATATTTTATAACTGTTACTGACACAAATGGTTGTGTTTCCAAAGACAGTGTAATCATTGGTCTTGATTCTAGTCCTGAAATTCAGGTTAGTACTCCTATTCACCCTTTATGTTATGGTTATTCTACAGGACAAGTTTCTGTATTTGCTACAAATGGAAACCCTCAATATGAGTTTGCAGTAGATGGTTTTGATTATGATATTAACAATGTATTTACTGGTTTAGGAAATGGACAACATTATTTTACTGTTAGGGATTCTTTAGGCTGTATTGACACTGCATTTGTTGACATAATTGCACCAGATCCTGTATTGGCAGATAGTATGATAGTAGTCAATACATCTTGTTTTGGATTTAACGATGGTTCGATAACAGCATATATTTCTGGAGGCACAATTTTAAATGATTATAATTATGAGTGGTATAATCCAAATGGTGGACCAGCCTATCCAGCAAACCCAACTGGTATTTTACAGTCAATAAGTGATTTAAGTGCCGGTATTTATACTGTAAATATAACTGATGACAATGGTTGTGAATATAGTACTACAGCTGAGGTAAATCAACCACTAGAAGTTTCAGCAAATGCTTTTGTTACATCAGACTATAATGGACTTGATGTTACTTGTTTTGGATCTTGTAATGGTTCAGCTCAGGTAATACCTTCTGGTGGTACATCGCCATACCAATACTTATGGGACACAGGCTCTACATCTGATACAACTCAAGGATTGTGTGCCGGTGTATTTACTGTACAAGTAATTGATTCAAATTTATGTTCAGCTTCAACTACAGTTCAAGTTGATGAACCATTAGAACTTGACTTACAAATTTCAAATGTATTACACGTTAATTGTTTTGGAGCACAAACTGGTGAAGCTATGGTTAATGTTTCTGGTGGAGTTGGGGGAACAGGTCATACTTATTTTTGGGCAGATATAAATGATTTGACAATCCCATTGAGTTTAACTAATCATGTAACTAATTTAGGAATAGGAACATATCAAGTTACTGTTGTGGACATCAATGGATGTAATGACAATACTAATGTCACTATTAATGATAACAATCAATTAACAATCACTCCTAATGTTACAAATATCAGTTGTTTTGGCTACAATGATGGTATCGCTAATCTAAATCCATCAGGAGGAACACCTCCTTATAGTCATAGTTGGTCTGATCCTTTAAATCAGCAAACTTCTGCTGCAGAATTTTTGCAACCTGGATGGTATACAGATACAATTTATGACTCTGAAGGTTGTGAAATAATTGATTCTGTTTTAGTTAATGAGCCTCCTTCTTTAGAGATAGTTGGTACTACTATTTCTGAAATTTCTTGTTATAACGAAGAAGATGGATCCATTACTATAAATGCTACAGGTGGAACACCTTTTACATTTGGTTATCAATATTCAATAGATTGCAATGCTTTTGTTCCCGCTAACAATACAATATCTGGACTTAGTTCTGGGTCGTATACTGTATGTGTTAGAGATATGAACGGTTGCGTTGATGATTTTATTGATGTTGTGATCCCCTCACAACCGAATGAACTTATAATTACTAATTTAGTTTCAACAGATATTACTTGTAACAATTTTAACGATGGGTTAGCTACTGTGACAGCGTCAGGCGGTACTGCACCTCTTACTTATATTTGGTCAAATGGTCAAAGTTCAACATCTGCCAATGGCTTTTCTGCAGGCCTACAAAATGTTGCTGTAATAGATGATAATGGTTGTTCTGTTTCACAATCATTTATAATTAATAATCCAACTCCGATCGTTGTTGATTCATTTGTTGTAAATAATTATTGTGCCTATGTTCAAGACGCTACTATAACTGTTTATGCTAATGGTGGTACGGGGAACTTATCTTATTCTTCTAATAACATTTTGTCACCTGACTATGAAATAAGTGGACTTTCTGTAGGCTCATACTCAGTTTCAGTTATTGATGATAACGGTTGTGTTGTGTCTGATCAAATAAATATACCTGACCCTAATCTTTTATCTTTTAACAGTGCTACTATTTGCCAAGGAGATACATTATTATTAGATGCTTCAAATAACTTTGATACATTTTTGTCCTATTTATGGGTTAATGGTAATGAGGTGAGTGGAGAGGCTGATTCTATTTTGGTTTCACCACAACAAACAACAGAATATATTGTTTCTGCTTGGGATAATACTTGTTATGCTTTTACACCATTTACAGACACTATTCCAGTTATTGTCAATGTTCCAGTTATTGATGCTGGAGAGGAGGTTGCAATTATCAGAGGAGAAACAGCTTTACTTTCGGTGTCAGGAGATCCACAATATTTATGGAGTAACGGTGAAAACACACAGCAAATAGAAGTTAACCCACTAGTTACAACATATTATTCAGTATTATCAGTTGACCCATCTAATGGTTGCATTGGGTTTGATAGTGTCAGAGTTTACGTTGGAATGAACGAAGGTTTTTCACCAAATGGAGATGACTTCAATGAAACTTGGCAAGTATCTTATTTAAATGCTTATGAGGGAGCGAAAATTTCTGTATTTAACAGATGGGGTATAATGATTTGGGAATCTGAATATCCAACAATTGAAAATTGGGATGGAACTCACAATGGTCAACCAGTTCCATCGGGAACATATTTTTATATTCTTTCCTTCTCAAGTGATGAAAAAGAAACAATTACAGGACCAATAACTATTTTGAGATAATGAGAAAATTTATAAAATATATAATAGTCTTTATTTTTTTCTTGACAAGTTCTACATATGCTCAACAACTACCTCAATTGACTAGTTATGAATTAAACCCTTTTTTGTATAATCCTGCATTTGCTGGTGTTAATGATTATACAGAAGTTAATGCTGTTATTAGAGAGCAATGGTCTGGAATTGAAGGAGCACCTGAAACTAAAGTTTTATCTGCATATGGGTTGTTAAGAAATGCTAAAATGGGTTTAGGTGGTTCTGTTTATAGTGATAAAATAGGTGCCGAAAGTAAAAATGGTTTTCAATTATCTTATGCATACCATATTAACATAAAAGAAAATCTTAAGTTATCACTTGGTTTATCTGCTGGGCTTATGCAATATAAGATTGATAATACAAATATTAATGCATATGATAGTAATGATCCAATTTTTAGCCTTCCTGCCATTGATGATGTTGTGCCAAATGCTAGTTTTGGAGCTTTTATTTATTCAGAAAATTATTATTTATCTCTAGCTATGCCTCAATTACTTAATAGTTCATTTAGTGCATACGATGTGTTGGATGAGGATGAAGAAACAAATTTAATACAAGGTTCAAAGTTAGAAAGTCATTATTATTTTTCTGCAGGATATAAATATAAAATTAATGAAGTGTTTACTGTTGAACCTTCAGTATTAATTAAAATGATTGCTAACCAAATTCAATATCAAGCAACAAGTAAGCTTACTTTTAAGGACATGATTTGGGTTGCTCCAAGTTACAGACTTGATGATGCTGCAATTATGTTTATAGGTTACGATATTAATGACCAGTTTTATATAGCTTATGGTCATGAATTTACTACTTCAGAACTAGGGTCTGTTAGTTCTGGAACTCATGAATTAAAATTAGGAGTACGATTTATAAAATAAAATTTAGACAGGTATCTTCTTAAAAAAGAAAGCCCTCTCAAATGGAGGGCTTTTTATTGCCTTAACAAAAAAAGTGCTAACCAAAAACAAGTGTTACGGCTTGGACAAATGTATAGTTATATTTTACTTTATTTATACATATAAATATGATTTATTAACAAATATATGTTAGTAGCCATTTTTTCTAGATCAAAACATTTGTTTTTTAATATTTAATTATTTTCGTGTTATGATTCTGGCAATAATTGTTGGTTTAATTTTAGGTTTGTTAGGTGGCGGAGGCTCAATACTTGCTGTTCCAGTCTTAGTATATTTTCTTGATATTAATCCTGTACAAGCAACAGCTTACTCTTTATTTATTGTTGGTATAACTGCTTTTATTGGGGCTTCTAAGCAGTTAGTTATTAAAAACATTAATATTAAGATAGGATTTCTATTTGGCTTGCCATCATTTTTAGGTGTTTTTATTTCTAGATATTGGTTGTTGCCAAATTTACCTGATATATTATTTACTTACAAAAATTATGTTGTAAACAAAGAGATGTCTTTAATGATACTTTTTTCATTTTTAATGTTGACAAGTGCTATAGCTATGTTTTTTAAATCTAAAAAGCTTAACATAAAACATGGCAATAAAATCTTTATGATTATAATTGATGGTTTATTAATAGGTGTCATTACTGGTTTAGTTGGTGCTGGTGGCGGTTTTTTAATTGTTCCGGCATTAGTCTTATTTTTTGAATTAGACTTTAAAAAGGCTATAGGTACTTCTTTAATGGTAATTTCATTTAAATCTCTTTTTGGTTTTTTTGTCGAAATAAATAATATTAATGATTGGAAATTATTATTGACATTTACTCTTTTATCTATTGTTGGTTTATTTATTGGTTTATTTCTATCTAATTATTTCACCTTAAAGTACTTTAAAAAAACTTACGCATTTTTTCTTGTTATCTTATCTTTTCTAATTTTATTCAAAGAATTTGCAATAATATAATTAAAGCTTACTAAATTTGTTTAAAAGAGATGCCATATGCTTGTAGAACAGATATACACTAAATGTTTGTCAGAAGCTGCTTATTATATTGAATCAAATGGTGAAGCAGCAATTATTGATCCACTAAGAGAAATAGATTATTATATTGAGAAAGCTAAATCAAGAAATGTAAAAATTAAATATGTTTTTGAAACTCATTTTCACGCAGACTTTGTTTCTGGTCATATAGACCTTTCTAAAGAAACAGGTGCAAAAATTGTTTTTGGGCCTGAAGCGAACCCGTCATATTCTGTGCATAATGGAACTGATGGAGAAATATTTAATTTAGGTGATATTACTTTAACACTTTTACATACACCTGGTCATACCATGGAGTCCTCATGTTATCTTTTAAAAGACAAAGATGATGTACCATATTGTATTTTTACTGGCGATACTTTATTTATTGGTGATGTTGGTAGGCCAGACTTAGCTGTAAAGTCGGATGATATTTCTAAGGAAGATTTAGCAAGTTTAATGTACGATTCTTTAAGAAATAAAATTTTGACATTACCAGATAATGTAATAGTTTATCCTGCACACGGAAAAGGATCTTCATGTGGTAAAAACTTAAGTTCTGAAACATTTTCTACAATTGGAGAGCAAAAATTAAGCAATTACGCATTAAAAAATATTTCTAGGCAAGATTTTATACGCCAAGTTACAGATGGTCTTCTTTCTCCTCCAAATTATTTTTCAAAAGATGTTTACATGAATAAAAATGGTTATGAATCTCTTTCAATTGTTTTGAATAAAAATTTCAAAAGTCTATCCTCTAATCAATTTAAGGATTATTCAGACAATAATGCTGTAATTTTAGATACTAGAAGTCCAAATGAGTTTGCTGGTGGATATATTAAAAATTCAATAAACATTGGCTTAGATGGTCAATTTGCTCCTTGGGTTGGTGCAATTATTCCAGTAGAGTCTAAAATCTTATTTATTTCTAATAAATCTCGTGAAAAAGAAGTGATTACAAGATTAGCCCGAGTAGGTTATGAAAATGTTTTAGGTTTTTTGAGAGACGATGTAAAATATTGGTCAGAAAAATTAGATTTTATTGAAAATGTAACTGCTGATTATGCTATAACTTTAATAAATTCTAAAAAATATTTGGTTTTAGATGTTAGACGACCTGATGAAAGAAGTTTAGGCCATGTTTTTAACTCAACTCATATTCATCTGCCTGATCTTTATGCAAGGATTTCTGAGCTTAATCAAAATGATTCTATTTTGGTATATTGTGCGGGTGGTTATCGCTCAATGATAGCAGCTTCTATTTTAAAAAAATCAGGTTTTAATAATGTCACTAATATAATAGGTGGATATAATAAACTAAAAGATTATTTATAATCTTTTAGTTTATAGGAATAGTATTAAATCTATACCCTTTTTTACTGAAATATTTTAGTATTTTAGGCAATACATACTTTAGCTTATCAAAGCTTTTGCTATTTTCATGAAAAACAATTATTGATCCTTTTTTTGTTTTTTTTATAATTTCTTTATAACATGCTTCTTTTTCAAGTTTAAAATCATAAGACATTACATCCCACATTATGATTTTATATTTGTTCTTAATTTCAGAAATACTTAAAGGATGAATTTTTCCGTAAGGCGGTCTAAATAGGTTGCTTTTAATGACTTTATTACATTTTTCAATATTTTGAATATATTCATTTTTAGTCGATGTCCAACCGTTAATATGGTCATTGGTATGATTGCCAACTAAGTGACCGTTGTTAATTATTTCTTTAAAATCGTTAGAGAAAAGATTGACTTTTTCACCAGTACAAAAAAAAGTTCCTTTAGCTTTATATTCATTTAATTTTTCTATTATCCATTTAGTAGAATGCGGGCTAGGGCCATCATCAAAAGTTAAATAAAGTTCTTTTTTTTTAGTTGAAACACGCCATAAAAAGCTTGGAAAAAACCAATATAATATTTTAGGAGGATGTTTGAATCCAAACATTATTGTATTTCTTCAGCTTTTAGATTTAAATAAGAGGTCAATGTTGAGTCATTATAATTTTGACTTAGTCGAAAAAGATTATTTATAACTTCTCCTGCTAATTGATAATCTCGCTGCATACTAACTAATGATTTTTTATCAATAGAATTATAATATTTCAGTTCATCAAAATAATTGTTAGCCAATTCTTTACCAATTTGACTTGCTTTTTCTTTTTCATTTACTCTGTAATATGCATCAGCAATAGGTAAATTAAAGTAATTAAAAGGAACTGCTTCATTTGGCATTACCTCAATACACTTATCTAAAACTATTTTTGCCTTTTCATTCTCACCTTTAAAAATTAGTGCATCCGCTAATCTTGCAAAATTATTTCTGAAGTTCATTGTCATTCGCATGTTAGTTTCATCAAGGTATATTTTTGGGTCTTGCATATTGCCCCATTTAAATTTATTGATTAGGTTTTCATACATTATATCTGTTGATACTACTCCAGTTTGACCATCAAAGCTTTTATTTTTAACAGGTAAAAATCTATATGCTAATCCCTCAAGTTGAAAATATTCTTCAAGCCCCATAAAATTATCCTGTCCGACAGTAATTGCGAAATAAATAGGTCTTTCCCAATTAAAATTAGATAAAATATCTAGAACCATTAATTGATTTTTAGCAAATCCTTGACCTTTTAAAGACCATTTTATTTCGTCAACTATATTTTGCTCATCTTCTTTTTTTACAAGTCCAAGTTTGATAATTTTTTCTTTGTCAATAGTTAACTTTAGTTTATTTGTTGGGCAATAATCAGTTTTCCCTCTGCTTGTTGGAATTTTTGATTGAGGACTATCGTCTGAAATAAATTTCATTACTTCTTTTAACTCTACATGACCTAGTCCTCTATCATAAATTGGAAGATAGTCTCTAGTGCCTTGCTTGTATTTTTCCCAAGAAAGTTGACTTGGTATTGGATCAGCATCGTAAGCAGCTCTTTTCATTTGATCAATATACCAATCAGTATTAAATAAACTTAGATTTACTACTCTTACATCTGTTCTAATACCCTCTACTTCTTGAGCATACCATAATGGGAATGTATCATTGTCACCATTTGTGAAAATAATAGCATTTTTAGCACATGAATTTAAATAGTTGCTTGCAACATCTCTTGCTGTGTATCTGTCTGATCTGTCATGGTCATCCCAGTTCTCACTAGCCATTATGCCTGGTACAAAAATTAAACAAATTATGATTGTTGAAATTGCACTTAATTTTTTTGATAAATATTTATTTAAAAAATCAATAACCGCTATAACTCCTAACCCTACCCATATGGCAAATGCATAAAAAGAACCAACATATGCATAATCTCTTTCTCTTGGCTGGAGAGGGTATTGATTTAAGTATGCAACAATTGCTAACCCTGTAAAAAGAAAAAGTAATAGTACTACTACAGCATCATTATTGTTTTTTCTAAAATGAAAAAGTAGTCCAATTAATCCTAATATAAAGGGAAGTAAAAAGTAAGTGTTTCTGGCTTTATTTTCAGCCAAAATTCTAGGCAAATTTTCTTGACTTCCAAGTCTAAATTCATCTAAAAAATTAATTCCACTTAACCAATTGCCTTTATTAATTTCCCCATGACCTTGAAGATCATTTTGACGACCAGAAAAGTTCCACATGAAATAACGAAAATACATATGACCAATTTGGTACCTGAATAAATATGTTAAGTTTTCAGAAAATGTGGGTGGTCTCTTTCCATTTTTTTGACCACTCCATTTTTTATATTCTTTTGCATGATGACTTTGAGAACTCCACATTCTAGGGAATGATCCAGTGTATTTTTTATCATAAATATATTTTGATTGTTTTCTGTTATCTGAAATAATATATTTTCCTGTTTTTTCATCTTTTTTATAAACTGGTGATCCATCTTCAAAACCTGTTACTTCCGCATTATAGTATTGACCATGTAGTATTGGCCAATCACCATATTGTTCTCTGTTAAGATAGGCTAGAAGACTTACAGCTTCTTCCGGATTGTTTTCATCAATTGGAGTGTTTGCATTAGATCTTATGACTAGAGCTAAAAAAGTAGAATAACCAATTAAAAGGAATGCAAATGAGATTAAACTTGTAGCTAAAACTGGTTTTTTGTTTCTGTTAGCATATTTAATTCCAAAAACAATTCCTAGAACGATTAATAAAAAGTATATAATTGTTCCAAAATTAAAAGGTAAACCTATGGTATTAACAAAAAAGAGCTCAAATTTCCCTGCTAGACTAACTATGCCAGGTATGATAATACCTTGTATGCCACCTGTTAAAATTACAGCAATTATCAAAGTTTTAAAAATACCTAATCTAGTAGGAGTATTTTTTTTAAAATAATATAAAAATACTATTGCTGGAATCGCTAAAAGATTCAATAAATGTACCCCAATTGATAAACCAATTAAATATGCAATTAAAATTATCCACCGTGTAGAATATTCTGAATCTGATTCTTCTTCCCATTTTAAGATTGCCCAAAATGTTAAGGCTGTAAATAAAGATGACATTGCATAAACCTCCCCTTCGACTGCTGAAAACCAAAAAGAATCACTAAATGTATAGCACAATGATCCAACTAAACCGCTTCCTAAAATTGAAATAATATTTGTTAGTGATAATTCTTCTTCGTTTTTGAATATCTTTTTTGCAAAAGAAGTGATCGTCCAAAATAAAAATAAAATTGTAAATGCACTACAAATAGCAGACATAATATTAATCATATATGCTACTTGAGTAACGTCACTAGCAAACAAGCTAAAGAACCTACCTATTAATTGAAATAATGGTGCTCCAGGAGGATGACCAACTTCTAGTTTATAAGCGGTACTTATATACTCTCCACAATCCCAAAAACTGACCGTAGGTTCAATTGTTAAAATGTATGTGATTAGGGCTATTGTAAAAGCCATCCATCCAGTGATGTTATTCAATTTTTTATAGTCCATCTTAATTTTTTCTTTGATAATTTGCGAATTTAAGAATATTCTCTGTATTTTTTTCTATGAATTATTTTTTGTTAGTGATTATAAAATTATCCAAAATATTAGTATCGATAAATAATTAAATTATTAATTTTGCAGACTCTGTCCGATGGTGTAACTGGCAACACGTCTGGTTTTGGTCCAGAAGAGTCTAGGTTCGAGCCCTAGTCGGACAACAAAAAGAGAAGGGTGGATTTTATCCCTTCTCTTTTTATTTATGCACAATTGAGATTAAAAAAAATATTTTGTAATTTTGTTAGGCTACCCATGTTTTTTAAAAACATGTTAAAACTTGTGTTATGAAAGGAAAAAAAATAATTGTCTTAAAATCAATTAGTAGTTTTTTGACAAGCTGTATTTTATCAGCTTTGCTAATCTTCTTTACTTTTGTTTTTAGCTTAAGTGCCAACGCACAATGTTTATCTCCTACTGGTATTTCTGAAACTAATATTTCTACAAGTTCGGTTGATTTAAGTTGGGACTTAATGTCTGATGTAGATTATTATAGAGTTTCTTACAGAGTTCCTGGTGGAGCATGGCAGTTTGCTACAAACCCTATCAATATTAGTTCATCTGTAAATTCAATTACCTTATCTGGTCTTCAAGAATATAGCACATATGATTGGAGAATAAGAGCTTGGTGTTTAAACGGTCAGGTTTCACCTTGGACCGCAACTCAGTCTTTCACAACATTATCTTCACAACCATTAGATTGTAACGGTGATCAAAATGGATTAGCTTATATTGATTCATGTGGCAACTGTGTTGGTGGTAATACAGGCAGTGTCGAATGTATTTCTTTTTCGCCAACTGTATCTATTTCTTTATCTTCATATGAAATTAGTGCTCTTACAAGTGTTACATTTGTAATATCTCAAGACTCAAATGAACCTGATATGAGTTCTTCTTTAATAACATCAAATTTAGGTTCTTTTAATTTATCTTCTCTGTCATCTGGAGATATAGTTGGTAGTGGTTCTGGAGTTGCAGGTGGTGGGTTTTTCTCCGCAAATTATACTCTCTATGTTGATTTCATAATATCTGCAAATCAAGTAACTCTTAAAGCATTAGATGATTCTGATGGTTCACTTTTAGGAACTTTTGAATTAGAAAATTTATCATCAGGTGGAGTTAAAATTTTATCAATAGCACCTGCTGATGATAACAACATAACTGCTGGAAATAATCAGACTGTAACGTTAAGTAATTTATTTAATAATCCCTCTACTCCTTCTACATTAGAGTTTTATTCCTCTATTACATCTGAGTTAGGTGGCCTGGACAATCAATTATTTTCTAATTCAATACTTGCTTTTGATTGTAATGGTGATTTTGGAGGTTCTGCCTATATTGATTCATGTGGTAATTGTGTTGGAGGTAATACAGGTAATGTGGAATGTATTTCTTTTTCGCCATCTACGATTGTCACTTTGTCTGATAGCTCTTGTAATAATTTGACTGATTTAAGTATAATTGTTTCTCAAGACGCTAACGAACCAGATATGTCTACATCATTCTTTAGCTCTTCATCTGGATCATTTGATTTTTCTAACATGACTTTAGGTCAGAATATTGGGGTCGCTTCTTTATCTGCAGCTGGTGGTGATATTAATTTTGTAGCTAATCTTTTTATAATATCATTCCCATCATCAAACTCTGCAATTGTAAGTGCTATTAATCAAACAGACGGTAATGTTATGGGCTCTTTTACAATTTCTAATAATAATCCAGGAATTGCAATTATAGCAAACCCATCTTATAATGATGGAAATAATATTACTGGTGGTAATACTTCCACAGTTACATTTAATAATATTTTTATTACTCCCTCTA
>MDTE01134841.1_pt1 | contig 19602 bp, 19 predicted proteins | sample 811231 | NCBI WGS metagenome assembly MDTE01 (sample SAMN05326651, study PRJNA326480) | marine metagenome | isolation source: seawater | place: Indian Ocean: Red Sea | collected 2010 | reverse complement strand
ATTACTGTTATCTATTTTATAACAATGAGAAAATCCCCACATTTTTTAAGAAATTATGCTATAGGTGTAATTTTATTTCTATTGATTATTTCTCCAATTCTAATTCAACGTGATTCTCAATTCAGTGATCCATTTTATTCTGTTTATTCTGGCACACTTTTTTCCGGAGATATAGAATTAATTTACAGTGAGGTTGGCAAAAATAATAATTTTTCTGCATTAGATTATATTGAAAAAAATGGATTCGGAGATTTTTTCCAAACTTTCATACTAAATGGATTGTTTAATACATTTAGTCTACTATCAATTCTATCTTTCCCATACCTATTCATTTTAATTCCTTTTGGAATACTTTTTTCTTTTAGAGCATTTGATCAAAACCCTAGTTTTATAAAATCCAATTGGATTTTCATACTACTTTCAATTGGATTCATGATCTTGATATTGGCAATTGTACCTGAAAGAAGATTTTTGTATCATATCATTCCTTTCTTAATGATATTTTCTGTAATTCCTGTACAACGAGTAATTGAATATGGTTTGAGCACATTCTCATTCACAAGAAAACAAAAAGATATTTTTCTTGTTTTAGTTATAATTATAATAATCATCTTGTCTGGGTTATTCACTCTAAGATACGAAAAACCAGACTCGTTATTAGAAAATGAAAAACTCGAGTTCTCTAATTATGCTTTAAAAAATCTCGATGGAACTGTTTTAAGAGATTTTGGTGGTGGATTGGATTATCTCACATATCTAAAAATGACTGTACCTCCTGATAATTTTAAAAATTATAAAATTAATCAAAATATGGATTCTGGATATAAAATTAATGATATCAGTTTACCAAGTGAAAACACTTTGTATGAATTCATATCCAAGGCAGAAAATAATAAATTAAAATATCTAATTTCTAATGAGCAAAAATCTGTAATTAATCCTTTAATAGATGAATTGTATTTTACATACGAATCTTATCCTTATCTTGAAAAAATATTTGATTCAGAAGATGCTGGGTTTAAAAAATTAAAATTGAAAGTATTCGAAATAAACTATGAAATATTCCATGAAATAAAAAATTAGTTTTACTCTCTAATCTCTTCTACATCTGAATAAATTGATTTTCCACCTCTACGTCCCCAGAATACAATTTCAGTTGCATATTGTTCCTTCTTATCATGATAATTATATGGATTTTGAATTTTTATCTTAAATTTATCTTGTCTAATTTCAGATTTTTTGCCTACAAATGCACTTCTAAAAAATGAATGAACTGAATTCTTTACATTTATTTCAATTATTTTAGGATCATTTGGTTTTACAATCACTGCTTTTTGATATTTAATAATATCTTCCACTAGCGCATTGTCAAATTTAATGCCAATTGTTTTTTGAAAAAATTCAACAAATCTACTAACTTCCTCAAAAAAACGTTCGTTTTCTAACATAATTCGTAAAAATGTTCCTTCTTCTAGTGACCATGTCTGTTTACTATATTCTGGAACAATATCGTCCCATGAACCTCCATCTAATGCATTTGAAATTATTTTTCTTGTATTGTCATATTCTTTTCCAATAATTGTATCTGGATTATTTTTTCCAAATTCAATTATTGATTCATAAAAATCAGTATATTTCACATTATGAAGATTATTTGCAAATATTGCAATTACTTGCATTAATCCTAATGCATGGAATGCTGAAACTGACCATGATAGCAACAAAGTCTTAATCATATCTTCTTTAGGTAATGTGTTTGTTTCATAAATTGTATTTTCATATTCTTGAACAGGATCACTACCTGGTACTGTATGATTAAGTTCTATTGGTGTTCTCACAGTCTTTATTCCATGTTGTTTTCTATATTCTGTATAATTCATAGGTGCATTAGGTAAAACTGTACATCGATAGATCCATAACGAATTATGTGCAGATGCACCAAGAAGTGAATTTATTCCATCTTTGAATGTCTTATATGTTTCTCCAGGAAGTCCTACAATCACTTCCACCACCGTATCAATTTGTTCATCTGCATATTTTTTCATGAATGATGAAAGTGTATCATATTTCAAATTTGTTCTTTTTATTGTCAATAATGTAGTTGGATCCATGCTTTGAACACTTAATGTAATTCCTTTATCCATTTTCTGTTTATTGAAAATTTTTGCAATCTCAAAAACCCTATCCTCGTTATTTTTTGCAAAATTCACACGAATTTTTTTAGGATATCCTCCATTTTCTTCATTAATTTTTGCAATTTTTTCTGCAATCTCTATATCTCTAGGTAAAATACCGAAATTTGCATCCCCCATGTATACATGGTTTACTTTTTTTTCTGCAAAGAGTTGCATTTCTTTAAAAATCCGTTCATCATCAAATTGGAATAATTTTTGAGCAGTCATTGACCCCCAATCACAAAATGTACATCCATAAGGACATCCTCTATTTGTTTCCCAAACTGTTTGATAATGATAAGGTAATTCCAATAATTCATCAAATACGCCTGTTAGATATGGTGATGGAAATACATTGAGATCTTTTGTTCTAGGTCTAATATCTGTTGTATGTCCTCGATATGTTAATCCTGGAATTTCTTCAAAATTTGTTTTTCTTATATGTGCAAGTAAAATCTCTGAAAATGTAATCTCGCCTTCTCCATGAACTGTAATGTCAATAAATGGATATTTTTCAAAAAAATCATCTAATCTCTCAGGATCTGGAATCTGTGGTCCTCCAAAAACAATTAAACATTCAGGATATTCTTCTTTGATGATACGTGCAACTTCTTTGGACATTTCAAAATTCCATACATAAGTTGAAAATGCTGCAATTGACGGATTTTCTAAACTATCCACAACTTTTCTTGGATCTTCACGAAGAATTCGAAATCCTTTCTTAACAATATTTTCTTCAATTTCTGGTATGGTTCTTGCATAACTCCAAAGAGTTCCAACAGAGTATGGCAAATAGATTTCTTTGCCATATAAAAAACTGAATTGAAATAGGTATAAATTTGATTTTTTGCAATTCACATTTTCCACGATTTTTTATTATGACATATCTATTTATTTTTGACGTATGATTATTCTTCAATAATGATGTTAAAATACGAACATATGAAATAATTCATAATTGACAACAATATCGATTCATCAACCAGAATATTTGCCTTGGATAGGGTTTTTCAAAAAAATAGTTGATTCTGACATCTTTATAATTTATGATGATGTTCAATTTGAAAAAAAAGATTGGCAAAATAGAAACGTTATTTGTGGAAAAAATGGAACTATTTTATTAAGCGTACCTGTGAAATCACATTTGAATTCTAAAATACATGATGTAATTATAGATAATGAAAAAAACTGGATGCAAAAACATCTAAAGTCAATTCTTTTTACTTATTCGTCTACTCCATTTTTTGATGAAATGCAAGATCTAATAACTAATGTATATACAAAATCATTTGAAAAATTAGTTGATCTTAATATTGAAATAATTACTCTTCTATTAAATAAACTAAATATTACAACTAAAATTTATCGCTCATCTGAATTGAAAATTTCAAACAATGATCCAAATAGAATTCTTTCTATTTGCAGAAAATTTAATGCTGGAAAATATATTTCTGGAACTAATTGGGCAATGAAAAATTTGAACAAATCTTCTTTTGAAAATTATTCGATAGAGTTAGAATTAAGGGAATTTGTACATCCTGTTTATAATCAATTGAACCCCAAGTTTACTCCTAACATATCTGTCATAGATTTATTATTCAATGAGGGAGAAAAAAAATCTCAAGAAATTTTACTATCGTCTGAAATCAAAAAAATTATTCTATAATTTAATTTTTCATAAATCTCTCAAAAGATGTAAACTTGTAATCATCTAAAATATCACCCATTTTTTCAGCTGCTTTATTCACATTATGAAATGTTACGAACTTCTCTTTTTTTGGTAAATTCAATTCTGGCATATATTCTGGTGTTAATTCCCATGAATGAATATAAAATGTTGCAGGAATATCTTTTTTTTGATATTCGTTAATCCCATTCTTAATAATTCTCATGGGGAGCGTCCTTAGATAAAACCCTCCTCCCGCAGGAATTTTTTTACCTAAAAATTTTGTAACTAAAATAGGAAATTCAATAATTTTCCCCTTATCCCACTCATTATCTAAAGAATTTTCTGAAATTTTGTATGGATAAGATTTTGCATCTGGATTACCATACATTGTACTCTTTGCAGGAACCACGCTACTATCGTAAATGTAATTATGTTGAATTAATGCTTCAATTGCCCAAAATGTTGAATTATTTAAAGAAAAAGTTGGTGCTCTGAACCCTTTTGATTTGTTTTTAGTTAAATTTGAAAATCTTTCTAATTCTTCCGAAAATATTTCCTTTGTCATATCAGTTAATTCATCATGATGCATTGTATGAAATCCAATTTCATGTCCATTTTCCAATATTTTGTCAAGAATTGATGGTTCATATTCGAGTAATTCTCCTACGACAAAAAATGTTGCATATGTATCATGTTTTCTTAAAAAATTTAATATTTTATCTAATCCTTTAACCACAGTCGGTTCATATTGATTATTTTTAATATTATCTTTAATTAATTTTGGATGATACCAGTCTTCGAAATCAATTCCAAGTAAATTTTCCATCATTTTTCAGCTTGTTCACGATCAATTCTTTTTACTACTCTTGCAGGATTTCCAACCGCAACACAATAATCTGGAATATCTTGACCTACCACACTTCCTGGTCCGATTATTGAATTTTCCCCAATTGTCACTCCTGCATTAATTATTGTACCTGGATTAATTACCGCTCCATCTTTTATTTTTACTCGTTCAACTTTTCTAGGATATTCTCCCTGTTTTAAAAACAAATTTGCAGATGTATTACTGTGTGCAAAAATCATTGAATTTGAACCGAGTGTAACATTGTTTCCCACTTCAATTAATTCCGGATAAATTAAATCTATCATTACATAAGGATTGAAATGACAATTGTTTCCTATTTTTACACCTCTACACTTTTGCATTCTTATTGAAAAGTTTGAACTGATTGATGTGTATGCAAAAGAATGTAAAATCCAACTTTTTAAAATACGAATCTTCATTCTAAAATTCCCAAAAATTCCCACATATCCATAATATTCCATTACTTCACGTTCATTTATGGAGAATACATCATCATTTTTCATATCTTTAAGTAAGATCACTAATTTTTGCATCTAAACTTTTCTGATAAAAAATTAGATTAGTTAGTAAATTTCAATAAGAATTCGAATAGGATTTAATCAAGTAAATATTCAGAAATCATATGAATTATAAAATTCTCTTAATAGTATTTTCTGTAATCTTTCTGGTCAGTCTATTTTTCTACTACTCAATGGAATTGTATATACAGCTTTATGATACTGATTGGTCTGGAATAAAAAATTCTGAAACATTGTATGTTGAAAAAAATAAAATCTTCCTTATTGGTTCAAGTAATCTATATTCAATAAATGCCACAAAAATTAATGAAAAACTTTCTCAAAACAATGAAAATTTTATTGTCTATAATCTGGCTGACATGGCCGATGATCCTATAAGACGATTAAAAAGTATTGAAAATTTAATTTCAAATGAACCAAAAATAATATTATATGGAATAGGGGTTTGGGAGTTTCAAAAATTTAAACCATCAAATCATGATTATTCTTTAACAGATTTTTTGTTAGAACCAAAACAATTTTTTACATATTTTTTTGAAAGTTCAACAAATACATCTGTTAAAGAAATTGTAGCAAATTCTCCCAAAGATAGAATGTTAACATTTGCAAAATATATACTTCGTGGACCTGATCAAACCTTTCATCCTTTTATAAAATTCAAAGAAACTCCAATTAACAATATTGATGAAATAAAACGATTATACGGAAATCCTAAATCTAATGGATTGGATCTTAATACTTCAAACTCACAAATTATTGCATTAAAGCAAATCATAAAAAAATTAGAACAGAAAAATATCAAAGTAATACTATTCTCAATTCCTCAACATGCCCAGGTTTTAAATTCTTTAGAACCAGATGAAATTACTGATTTTGAAAATTTATTGTTAGAACAATCAACCACTAACGTGTATTTTCTTCATGATAAATATTCAGAAATGAATATTTGGCGTGAATTTTTCCATATTGCAGTTCATTCGGATGCAAATATCTACACAGACGATATTTATGAAATAATTTCTAAGGAGATCAAACAATAATGCTTTTTACTTCGATAGATTTCCTATTGTTTTTTTTCGTAGTATTAGGATTTATTGCAATTTTTCATTATAGAAAATTTCAACATTTATTTTTAATTTTTGCTAGTTTTTTCTTTCTTTATTATACTGATAATTATCTTGTAATTCTACTTGTAGCAATAATCTTACTAAATTTCTATACTGGAAAAGCTATCTTTTCATCAAAATCTACCAAATGCAAAAAATTATTTTTTATTATTGGATTAGGAGGAAGTTTAGGTACTCTAGGATTTTTCAAATATGCTGATTTTGCAATCATGCAATTTAATTTATTGGGAAATTATTTTGATCTTAATTCTGAAATTCCATTCCTAAATTTAGCTCTTCCTATAGGAATCTCATTTTATACTTTCCAATCTCTAAGTTATATATTTGATATTTATCGTGGTACACTAAAACCATGTGAGTCATTAAAAGAATTTTCTCTATTTGTTGCATTCTTTCCACCTTTAGTTGCAGGACCAATTGTTCGTGCCAGCGTATTCCTTCCTCAACTAAAAGAAAAAATTCAAAATGTGAAAAATTCAACAAAACTACGCCAAATCATAATTCATAATAAAAATCTAAAATTTGGGATCACTTTGATGTCAATTGGATTTTTTAAAAAAATGTTTTTCGCTGATAACATTTCTCCTTTAGTTGATAATATTTTTTCTAATCCTATTGGACTTGAATCTTTTTCCATTATGTTGGGAGCTTTTGCATTTGGAATTCAAATATATTGTGATTTTTCTGGATATTCTGATATTGCTATAGGTGCAGCAGCAATTTTTGGATTTAAAATTCCATTAAATTTCAATAAACCATTTTTTGCAAGATCTCCATCTGATTATTGGTCTAGATGGCACATAAGTTTGTCATCATGGGTTCGGGATTATTTGTATTACCCACTTGTTTTTAAAAATCGTAAAAAAGACATTGTAGTATTCTCTAGTCTTTTATTTTCTATGTTGTTGATGGGTTTGTGGCATGGTGCATCATGGAATTTTATAATTTGGGGTGGAATTCATGGTTTGTTTCTTGCATTTCATACAATTTTAAGAACTAAAATCCCTCAATCTTCAACAAACTTCTTCAAATCTAGAATAGGTATTGTTTTTAGTATCATTGTAACACAATATCTTGTATTTTTCACATTTCTTGCTTTCCGAATACAGGATTTTGAACATATGTTATACTCGATGCAAAAATATGTATTCTTAGATTTTGCCACATCTCAAACTCTTGAAATTATTTCGAATAATGAATTTGCTGTATCACTAATTGTACTTTTTATCATTCTTCACTTTATTTCATTTAAAAAAGATAACTTAGTGAAGAGAATATCTGAATTTAGATTATCATATTGGGGATTATTTCTATTTATGATTATTTTACCTATTACATTATTCTATGTTGGTTCATCACAACAATTCATATATTTTCAATTCTAACTTTGTCGAGGATTTATAATATTGATTAAATTACATATTTTATGTCAAATAAATTATATGAAATAATTGCAAAAACTTTCCAAATTTCTGAATCTGAAATTAATGATGAATCAAACCCCGAAACAATTGATTCTTGGGATTCATTTCATGCTTTAGCACTTTTTAATACACTTGAAGAAGAATTTTCAATACAATTCTCATTAATTGAGTTAACTGAAACAAAAAATGTCGGTGATATAAAAAAAAATTTATCAAAGCATGGAATAGAAATTTAATTTATAAATTAAAGTAGAAAAATCAATAAAATTCTAACTCGAAAATAATATCGGATAATGAAACAACAAATTTGTTTCTGAATGGAATAAAATCATGAATATTAATTTGTAAAAATCTTCCTAAATTTTTTCAAATACAGTCTATTTGCAATTAAAAATCCAAATATTCTGAATTTTATTCGTATCTTTGATGAATTTTTATGAATTGTTTTATGTTTTCTAACTAATTCCTCAAATAGATTATCCCACCACTCTGCACATTTTTCTGGATTTGCAACCTGATTTACAAATTCATATTCTCTTTCGAATAATTCTTGTCTAAATTTTTCTTCTTCAACAACTTTGTCAATAACTTCTGCAATTTCTTTTGGATCTTTTGAAAACGGTAGGAATGGAGATTCAATTTCTTTTCCGTTAATTACTATCTTTTTTGATTTATCTGTATATTGAACTACTGGAGTTCCACACATCACACTTTCCAATCCAACCATTTCAAAAGTTCCAACTGTTAAATTTGCAATCACTGCATCAGCATATCGATAATATTTTGCAATCTCTGCTCTTTTTATTGGAGGAATCATTTTAATTTGATCTGGTTTTTTATTCAATAAATTTTTGTTAAAATCTCTCTCTTCTTGAGTTGCTTGTAGAGGATAATCAATTCCTATTATTTCAAAATTTGATTTACATAATTTTATTGCATCCCAAAGTAAATCACTTCCTCTACCCTTTTCAAATCTATTTGGATGAAAAAATGTAAACTTTTTTTTCTCTATTTTAATTGGTTCTATATTTTGATTAAATTCTTCTATGTCAATTGGTATTGCCGCACTGTTTATTCCATTTTTTGTATATTTTTGTAAAAATTCAAATTGCCACATACCTGCAACATGCGCAATTGCATTTTTGAAAGCATTCCAATAAAATTTTCTTTCAAATGAATTTAATTTGAATAATGGCTCGCTTTGCCATTGCTCTGCTGAATTTTTTTTCCATTTTGGAACATCAATGTCTCTTCCTAAATAATATCCAATATAATTAATATCTGCAAGATATGGAAGTCTCTCAGAACCTATTGTAAGACAAATATCAAAATTATTTTTTATACTGTTTATTTTTTTAAGATTATCCATAACCTTCCAATTTTCAAATGTCTCAACATCATCATAATAATAATATTCTCCCATCCCATCTTTTGGATAATTAATTAAATGAATTTCAGATTTTTTTGTATATTTTCTTAATGTTCTTACAATATTTCCTAAATCCCCTATAGCTAGAACTCGAATTACCATATGATGAATTGATTTTAATTATTATATTTCTATTACTTTGAATTGATTTTACTGAATAGATGTTAGTAACTATCATATACATTAATTTCGAGTTATATTCATGTCTGATCATAATACAATCTCGTATTACATGTCAAAAGCACAAAATATTGATGAAAAAATTTTTGAAAAACAATTTCGAGTTGCAATTCTAAGTAGTTTCACAATTAATGGAATTGTTGAGACAATAAAAGTAAAATCTACTGAGCTAAATTTTTTCTCCCATGTTTTTTTGGGAGGGTATAATCAACATAATGAAGAAATTCTAAATTTAAATAGTAAATTATATTCTTTTTCTCCAGATATCTGTTTTTTATTTTTAGATACAAGAAAATTGTTAGATGATCTATATTTTGATCCTTATTCAGTCTCTTCTGAAATTAGAAGAAATTTTATTAAACAAAAAACTACAGAATTAATTTCATTAATAGAATTTTTCATTAAAAACTCAAAATCTAAGTTGATTTTAAATAATTTTTTAATCCCTACTTATTCACCATATGGAATTTTTGAAACAAAAACTGATTTTGGATTAAGAGAAATGATAATGGAACTTAATCAACAATTGTATAATCATTTCAAAAATCACTCTTCAGTATTTATTTTTGATTTTATTAGTTTTGTTTCTAAAATTGGTGAGAATAAAATTTTTGATTTTCGCCAATATTTTTTAGGTGATATACAAATATCACTTAATGAAATACCAAATTTAGCTCATGAACTATTTGGTTATATTAAACCACTTTTAGGATTAAACAAAAAATGTATTATTTTAGATCTCGATAATACTTTGTGGGGAGGGATTATCGGCGAAGATGGAATGTCTGGTATTAAATTAAGTCATAATGATCCTTTAGGAAAATCCTATATGGAATTTCAAAAACATCTTTTAAGTTTACACAAACGTGGAATAATTTTAGCAATTAATAGTAAAAATAATTTTGATGATGCCATTGAAGTAATACGGGAACATCCTAATATGATTTTAAAAGAAGAACATTTTGCATCGATAAAAATTAATTGGAACGATAAAGTTTCCAACATCAAAGAAATTTCTCAAGAAATTAATATTGGTATGGATAGTATGGTATTTTTTGATGATGATCCCATGAACAGAGATTTTGTTAAATCAACAATTCCTGAAATTTTAACGGTCGAATTACCTGATGATCCTTCGTTATTCATTAAAAAATTATTAGAATTAAATGATTTCAACATTCTAAAAATTACTAGTGAAGATCAACAACGTGGAAAAATGTATCTAGAACAGCGAAAAAGAACAGAATTTAAACAAAATACTGATGATTTTAAAGATTATTTACAAAAACTAAATGTTAAAATCTTTGCAAAAATTGCAGATGAATTTACTATACCCAGAATTTCTCAATTAACATTAAAAACCAATCAATTTAATTTAACCACAAAAAGATATCAAGAACACGATATCGATAACTTCTCAAAAGATAATAAAAAAATTGTTGGTTCCATTAGAGTAGAAGATAAGTTTGGTGATAATGGTATTACTGGTGCATTTATTATTGAAAAAATTAACTCTGATGAATGGTATCTAGATACATTTCTTCTTAGCTGTAGAATTATGGGAAGAGAAATTGAAACAGAATTTCTAAATTTTATTATAACACATGCAAAAAAAAATGGTGTCAAAATACTTTCTGCAAATTATTTTCCTACCAAAAAAAATAAACCAATAGAGTCGTTTTTACCTAATCATGGATTCTATAAAGATGGTAAACTATGGAAACTAAATGTTCAGGAATATGATGAAAAAACTAGTCCTCACGAGTTGGTGTTATCAAAATAATGACTAATAAACTATATTTACTCATATCTAAAATTTTTTCAATTTCTCAATCCGAAATTAATTCAAAAAGTAATCCTGATAACATCCCACAATGGGATTCATTGAATACGTATATCCTTGTTGATGAAATAGAGAAGAATTTTGATGTAAAATTTACCTTAGATGAAATAGTCTCTATAACTTCCGTTGGTGATATTGAAAAAATTTTGAAAAATAAACACTATGATTTGATCGATGATGCAAACTAATTATTTTGAGGCTTTAGAATTATGAAACTACATCATATTGGGTTAGTTGTTCCAAAAATTTCTGATTCAATTAATGAATTAACAAAATTTATAAAATTTCAAACAATTGGAATACCTACTTTAATTGGTTCACAAAATGTTAATGTATGTTTTTTAAATTTTGGAACAACAAATCTTGAATTAATTGAACCTGCAAATGAAAAATCACCTATTACAACTTTTACCAAAGATGGCGGAGGTTTCCATCATCTTTGTTTTGAGGTAGATAATTTAAATAAAAAAATTTTTGAATTAACACAAAATGGAGCTCGTGTAATTATTGAACCAACAATTGGCTTTGATAATAGAACTATATCTTTCCTATCTTTGAATATGAGAAATACTAATTGTAATCTAATTGAATTGGTTTCAAAAATTGAATAATAATATCCCATCTGGTATTGGGATAGATATTGTAAAAATTGATAGATTCCGAAAAAAACCATTTCATAAAAACAAATCCTTTTATGAAAAAATTTTTTTAAAAGATGAAATAGACTATTGTTTAAAATTTAATGATCCATATCCACATTTTGCAGGAAAATTTGCAATTAAGGAATCCACTATTAAGGCCATTCCTACCAAAATACCTCTTAATGAAATTCTGATTTTTTATAAAGATGCGAAACCAATGATAAAACTAAATTCCTTAAAATTAAAAAATTATAGTTTTTTAGTATCTGTTAGTCATGAAAATGAATATGCTGTAGCAATAGTTTATTCAAGTACAATTGAATCCTAAATCATTCTCTACTAAGTATAGTCCAAAATGTTTTCACTTCGTCTAACTGTGTAACAATAAAAGCATGATTGAGTCCACGAAAAATATTATATCTTTCTCCATTTCTTTCATCTGTAACGCCCAACATGGATACAAATGATCTATGATACCAATTACATGAATCCGCATAACCTGGTACATCATATAACTCCGAAATACATTCTGGATATGCATATTCTGCAATTATATTGTACATATTGATCTTTTGTCCATTCACCGATCCCTGTTTAACCAAATTTTTTGGCTCCGAATTTAAAAATTCATCAACTATAGGATGATCAAGATATCTTGAAGCATCAACTCTTATGACACTCAGTAATTCACCATTAGCATTTCTTACTTCACTTAGTCCTGTTGCTTTATATTTTGATTCTTCTATTTTGTCCATATCTCCATAACTTGCATCTACATACAATGTTTGTGCATTAGCAACTGAAACAAATGTTGGAATAATCAATGCCATTAAAATTATAATTAAATATTTCATTTTTTATAACCAATGTGGAATTTCTAAATAATTACCAAATTTCTCATTTTTTAATAATTTAAGTAATGCATTTGTTTGTGGGGTAGATAACATTGGTTTATCAAACTCATTATCGGTTGAAATTCTTGGGCATGCAACTTGAATAAATGCATCAATTCCTTTAAAATTCTTTAATCGATCATTTGTAATATCTGTTAAAGCCAATAATTGTACTTCTTTACCTCTTTCTTCCAATTCTTTCTTAAATTTTAATGCTGTAACTTTGGCAAATTGACCTTCTTTAAGACCCACAATTATGCCAAAAACTTTTGCCTCCATAGCTTTGAAAATTTTTAATGTTGCTTTTTTTTCTAATTTTTCTGCAAAGTTAGTTACATCTCTAATCTCATTAAAATAAGGATCTAAAATGTAAGTTCTCACTTTTGTTGCTAATGCAACTCCTGCAGCATGAAAATTACTTTGCCCTAAAAATAAATTTACATCTACTTTTTCTTTAACTTCTATTGCTGGATAAAACTCACATCCAAAAACTTGTCCATCATTCAACTGTCCCTTGCCTTTACCAATCTTTACATTGATTCCTTCATCCTGTAACATCTTTTTCACAGATTCGACTTGATGAAGATGTTGACTATCTGTTACAAGCGAAATTGTTTTTCCTTTTAGAATCTCTATTGCTTTTGGAATAACATCATCAAATGATATGTCATCAAATGCATCAATCATAATTACATTGTCTTGTTCACCTGGAAATGTTTCAAGTTTATTTGTATGACCAATATTGAATAAAATTTCTGCACCTAACACCTTGGCACCATTAGAATTCAAATCACACGTCCCCCAAGTTGTATCTGCTAAAACAAATGCTGGAATACCAAATTTCATTGTAATGTTTTTGGCAGTTTCTTGAACTTGGGGTAACATTCCGTCAGGAGCATTCAATGCAATAGTTACTGGTTTTTTCTTGGATATTACATCAAAAATTGTTTTTTCATCAATTACTATCATTTATTCTGCAAAGATACATTTTGAATTTAAACTAAACTACAACAAATCACTAAAATCACCATGACTTGTATTCTAAACATGTCAAAACAAATCTTACATATTGGTATTGATGACACTGATTCTCCTAAAGGGATGTGTACCACATTTCTGGCCTACAAAATTATCAATAGATTAAAAAAAGAAAATGTTGATTTTCTTGATTTTCCAAATCTAGTTAGATTTAATCCAAACATACCTTGGAAAACTAGAGGTAATGGTGCAGTTGGATTCAAAATCTCTACAAATAATCCACAAAAAATTAAAAATCTTGTAAAACAATATGTCAAACAATACTCTGACGTAAAAAATGGTGCAAATCCTGGTCTTGTTTTTTGTAACGGTGAAAATATACCTGAAGAATTTACTAAACTAAGTTCTGATGCACTGTGGAAATTAATACATAGGGATTTTACAAAAAAGCTTCTATCAAAATACAATTTTGATTTCTTTTTTCTAGGTAATGGACAAGGATTAGTAGGTGCGACAAGTGTAATTGGATACAATTTTGATGATCAAACCTATGAACTACTTACTTATCGTCAAACATCTCAATTTGGTAAAAAAAGATTTATGAATAAATTCAAAGTAAAACAAATGCAAGAGAAAACATATCCTAAAACATTCAACAGTTTTGATTTAAGAAAAAATAAAATTCTCTTAATGCCTCATGGTCCTGATCCTGTCTTTTATGGAATTCGTGGTGAAAATTCAAAAACATTAATTTCTGCATCAAAAATGATTCAACCAAAAGAAAAACTTGCTGGTTATCTTGTTTTTAAAACAAATCAAGGAACCGGTGATCATTTAAAAAATGAAATTGATGTAAATGATTTTCTACCTTATACATCAGGAAAACTACAAGGTACTGTTAGTACAAAACCTGTTACTAAAAAAGGAGGTCATGTTTTCTTTTCAATACTTGTAAATGATAGAAAAATCCCCTGTGCAATATACAAACCAACTAAAATTACTAATATTGCAAAAGAATTGATTATTGGTGATACAATTAGAGTTGGTGGTGGAGTTAGAAAAGCAACAAAAACACACCCACGAATATTAAATCTTGAATTTATAGAAATCTTGAAACTAGAAAAAAATATAAAATTAATCAATCCTGTATGTAAAAAATGTAAAAAAAGAATGAAATCCAAAGGAAAAAATCAAGGATTCCAATGCAAAATTTGTAAAAGAACTACTAATTTTAAAACTATTTGTTCTATTCCACGTTCACTAAAAAAGCATATTTACATTCCAGAAGTATCTGCTCATCGCCACCTAACAAAACCACTTCAACGTGTAATGCAAAAATCGAAACCTGAATTATTTAATCAAAATTCTTTTTGGGTAAAAAATTTCTAAATTTAAAATAAATGAATGATAATTTATCAATTATGTTATATTTTTCTAAATTGAAAATTTTTAATGATCAAAATGACTGAATTAATAAAATAATTTGATCCTGTTATTGGAACATCTGAAAAAATACATTAGTTACTGTAGGTAGAGGATCACTAGGAACCGCACTAACAATGTAAATTTTTCATACGTAACCTTATTGTACAACAATTCGAGAAATTCAATATGTTGCAGTTTTTAATTGAAAGATTAGGAATTACATCAATTATGAATTTTAAGGATATGATAATATAATGAGAGAGAAACCCATTTGTTTTATTGCAGCTAGAGGAGGTTCTAAAGGCGTACCTGGAAAGAATTTAAAGAAAATTGGCGGTCATTCATTGTTAGCACATACTGTAAAAAAAGCATTAAAATCAAAAATCTTTAGTCATGTAATAGTATCAACAGAAGATAAGAAAATTGCAAAGGTTGCAAAACAAAGTGGTGCAGAAGTTCCATTTATACGACCAAAATATCTTGCAACGGACAATGCAACTACTACCGATGTCATCTTACATGCAATAAAAAAATTAGAAGCAATGGGTTTTAGATTTGATATAATTGTAAATCTTGATGTGACAGTGCCATTTCTTAGAACAAGGGATATGAAAGGAGCAATAGAATTATTGAATAAAAAAAAATGTGATGGAGTTTTTGGAGTATACAAACAACATCTTAATCCATATTACAATGTAGTAGAAAAAGATTCAAAAGGATTTTTAAAAATTGTTAAACCATTAAAAAACAGACCAAAAAGTAGACAATCATCACCCATAGTCTATCAAATGAATGGACTTCATGTATTTCATAAAAATAGTATTACAAAATCAAAAAGATTGGATGCATCAAAAATTTTACCATTTGAAATTCCAATTGAAACTGGATTGATGATAGATACTAATTTTGAATTTAATATTGCAAAACATATGTTTAAGATATTGAATACAGGTTAGATTTTTAGTATTATTAAAAATTCTGATTGTTCTTGAATTTTCTGATTTTTCTTGGAAATCTAATGATAACGAAATGATTAATGTTAAATTTGACAATATGACTGGGCCAAATGAAATAATTGCAAAAAATACTGTACTTAGATTTTTATGATATGTCATTTATAATGTGAATTATATGAAATGTATTTTGTGTAATTCTAAAAATTTTGATATTATAGCAACAAAATTAAGAAATAATATAGAACGTAATGTAGTTCGTTGTAAAGATTGTAAATTAACATCATTAGAAAATCCTGAATCTGATATTATTAATTATAAAAATGATTATCGAAAATTATATTCACCAATTATTGGAACTCAATTATCTCCAAAAGAATTTTTTGATTATGAGTTAGAATTTCAAAAACCAAGAAAAAATCGTATAAAACATCTTTTACATTCCGAATATGATATCTTAGAAATTGGATCTTCTACTGGTCACTTTCTTCATTCAATAAAAAATGATGTTAATACAGTTACTGGTATTGAATTAGATGAAAACTATGCAAATTTTGCTATAAATTCATGTGACTTAAGCATCTTTAAAGAACCACTTGAAAAAATAAATTTTAATGGTAAAAAATTTGATGTAATTTTTTTATTTCAAGTATTTGAACACATTCATAATCCTATTTCTCTTCTAAGTGAAATAAAAAAACACTTGAAGAATAATGGAATAATTCATCTAGAAGTCCCAAATCTAAATGATGCATTAATTTCACTCTATAATATCAATGAATTTTCAGAGTTTTATTTTAGACTACCACATGTCTATTATTATGATAAATCAACTTTAATGAAACTTATGAACATACAAGGTTTTGAAGGAAAAGTTTCCTTTCATCAAGAGTTTTCCATTTTTAATCATATTCATTGGCTACAAAATAAATCACCACAGAAAGATCAAAAAAATGCATCAGAACTACCTCATTGGTCATCAAATAATGAACAAATGTCCACGGTTTTCAAAAAATGGTTTTCAAAAATTGATCAAGAGTATAAGCAGCTTTTAAAGGATAATGAAATTTCAGAAGTACTATCATTTACTGGAAAAATAAAATAAGTAATTATTGTCATGATAATTTCTTCCTAAATGCTATATTAGTCAAAAATTTAGAAAATATAAAAATGGTTGATAGTATAATACTTATTGAAAATTTTGAAAATGAAAAAAAAATTAATGATATTATGAAAAAATTTCCTAATTCAAAGTTTTTCTCCCTAAATTATCAAACTCATAAATATCTAGAAAAATTAAATGTTGATCATTTTATTGGTGATAGATATCTGGAAAAAAATGATATGGATTCTGCAGATCAAAATGCTGTTAATTTAACACAATCTTGGTACGATCACAATGAATTAAAGAGTTTTCTAATCTACAAACAGACTAATCTAGGACATTTTTTAGAATTGGATTTACTCCGTTATTTTATTGATATTTTTAAAACAATCAAAATAATCCAAAATATAATTTCTAAAGAAAATCCAAAAAATATAATCGCATTAACATCAATAAATAATTTCATAAAAGAATTGACTATCTCTAAAAAAATTAATTTTTCTGATATTGAGGCAGAAAATCTAAAAAAACTACATTATGACAGAATTAATATCAAGTTTAACTTAAAATCATTACCTATATCTTTCAATATTTCTAGAAGAAAATTTCAAACAATTAAACACATTTCTGAAATTTTCATATATAGAATATTCAATTTTTATTCAAAACCTTCCAATTCTGAATCAATTTTATTATTAGATTTTAATCCTACAATTTATGAAAATTTACTAGTTGAATTATCAAAATCTAATAAAAATATTTTATTATTAAATCAACGTAGACCTGCAATCTGGAATTCTAAAAGTTTACGCATTGTAAAAAATTCAAAAGCTAAAATTCTTGATCTCACTTATTATTCTCGTTTTCTCAAAACTTCTGAGTTAGAGCAAGCAAAAAATTCATTAATAAAATTACAAACTATGTGGAAAAATGAAAATGTTCTTGAAGAAATTTTTTCAATTGAAAATATTTCCTTCTGGAATTCTATAAAGAAATCATTTATTGAAACATGTAATCGTCGATTTGAAGAATCTATTAATAGAATTATGTTATTAGAAAAATTATTTGAAAATAATAACATCATAAATATTCTTGAATGGGCAGAAACAGGGCAAGAAGAAAAAGAAGTTCTTAGTGTTGCTAAACGAATGCAAATTAACTCTATTATGTTACAACATGCAATGTATTCCACCGCAAAAATCTGGGAGAAATTTGGTCGATTTTTAGCACGTTTCTCATATCCTTTGATTAGTGATCAACAGGCTGTGTGGGGAGATTTAACAGAAAAATATGCAATTTCTCATGGCAATCAACCATCAAAAATTTTTAAAACTGGAAGCCCTCGACATGATCCATTTTTCAATCATAAACGTACTAAATCTGATTCTGGATTGGTCTTGTTAGCTACAACTGGCGCTTCAGGAATATTTACGCAAGGTTCTACAACAGATCTTTTTATTAAATTTGATACTTTTGTACGGGAAGTGTATGAAGTAATGAAAAAATTTCCTGATAAAAAATTAATTGTAAAACCACATCCACAATCAGATTTTATTAATAATGTAACAGAGTTGATAAAAAGTATTGATCCTAACATTCCAATTATTTATGATACTAATTTGCCTGAACTAATATCAAAATGTGATGCTGTTATAAGCTTCAATACGTCCACCATTCTCTTAGAATCCATAATAATGAATAAACCTGCAATTGATTTACAAATTGAGGATTGGGCAAATGAAAATGAAATTACAAAAATGAATGCAATTTATTCAATTGATAAAATATCTGAAATAGAAGATGGCTTAAGAAAAGTACTTTATGATCCAAATGTAAAAAATGAATTAGAAAAAAATTCAAAAAAATTCATAGATAAATTCCTTGTCAACCATGGAACTGCTTCAAAACATGTATCTAACTTACTCACTAGTGAATAATCCCTTTAAACAAAATTCTAAATTTTCGTATAGTAATCGTTTTATTAGTTCAACCGAATTTAATTATGAATCATGCCTGAAATTAATTTATCCGGTAGAAAAATTGGAGACAAACATCCTCCTCTTGTAATTGCTGAAATTGGAATAAACCATGAAGGTAATTTCCAAAAAGCTAAACAAATGATTACTGATGCACATAACTCAAATGTAGAATGTGTAAAATTTCAAACTCATATAATTGAAGATGAAATGATTGAAAATAATGTAATACCTGAAAATGCAGATGAATCTATTTGGGAAATAATGAAACGATGTTCCTTATCTGAGCATGAAGAAATAGAATTAAAAGAATATACTGAAAAATTAGGAATGATATTTCTTAGCACTCCCTTTTCAAGAGCAGCTGCTGAACGACTTGAAAAAATTGATGTATGTGCT
>MDTE01145211.1_pt1 | contig 19605 bp, 22 predicted proteins | sample 811231 | NCBI WGS metagenome assembly MDTE01 (sample SAMN05326651, study PRJNA326480) | marine metagenome | isolation source: seawater | place: Indian Ocean: Red Sea | collected 2010 | reverse complement strand
TGGTCGAACCGGTCCGACAAGAACGCCGCAATCGCCTTCGTGCTGATCGGCGCGAAACCGCGGGGGTAACGGGAAGCGCAACCTCATCCTGAGGAGGGCTGTAGGCTCGTCTCGAAGGATGTGGTCTTCTTGTCCTTCGAGACGCCGCTTTGCGGCTCCTCAGGACAAGGTGGATCGAGAGGATCTTCAATGAACGGCAAGCTCCGACACTTCGCCATCTCGGTGCCCGACCCGCAGAAGGCCGCCGCGTTCTACGAGCTCGCGCTCGGCATGACCCGCGTCGGGGAGAATGATCATCCGGGCGCGACGGCGGTCTATCTGACCGACGGGACGGTCAACCTGGCGCTGCTACGCTACAAGACCGAGGAAGCCGCCGGCGGCGACCCGGACCGTTTCGGGGTGCACCATTTCGGCTTCGTGGTCGACGATGTCGAGGCTGTGCAGGGTGAGATCGAGGCGTCGGGCGGCAACTGGCTGATGGGCGAGGCGAAGGACGCGGGCGCCTTCTACGAGATCAAGTTCCGCGATCCCGACGGGGTCATCTTCGACATCAACGAAGGTGGCTGGCGCACGGGCGAGGATTGAGGGTGTCCGCGCCGGCGCGCTAGTCTGGGCGGAACGAACAGAATCATGACCGGGGAGAGCGAGTGATGGCCCGCACGCTGATCAAGGGCGGCTGGGTCGTGTCGATGGACGATGCGATCGGCGATATCAGGGGCGGCGACGTCCTGATCGAGGACGACCGGATCGCGGAGGTTGGCCGCGACATCGACGCCGGCGATGCCGAGGTGATCGGCGCGTCGAACATGATCGTTTGCCCCGGCCTGATCAACGTGCACGAGCACACTTGGCAGACCGGAGTGCGCGGCGTCGTCGCCGACTGGACGATGTTCGAGTATTCCGAGCTGATGCACGCCACCGCGGTGCCCCATTTCACCCCCGACGATATCCGACTGGCGAACCTGTGCGGCGCGCTCAACCAGATGAACTGCGGCACCACCACCCTGTTCGATTGGCATCATTGCAACGCCACGACGGACCACACCGACGCGGCCATCGACGCGCTGGAAGAGGCGGGCATCCGCGCCGTTTACGGCCACGGCCAGACCAAGACCGCGCCGAAGCCCGGTGAGCCGCCCTTCTCGGAGACCCCCCATTCGCGCGAGCGGGTCGAGCGCCTGCGCAAGGGCCGGCTGGCCTCCGATGACGGGCTGATCACTATGGCCATGTGCATTCAGGGGGTCGGCTTCTCGGTCTGGGACTGCATCGAGCATGATGTGCGCTTGGCCAGGGATATGGGCCTGCGCTGGTCGAACCACACGGGCGCCCTGGGCATTCCCTTCTTCGCCGAGGGCGCGGTGGCGCGCCTCGACGAGCTCGGCCTGCTCGGGCCGGAAGCCGATTTCGTGCACGCCACCAACTTCACCGATGACGAGCTCAAGCTGATCATCGACCGGGGCGGCTCGATCACGGTCGCGCCCGAATGCGAATGCAATTTCGGCCACGGCAATCCGGTCACGGGCCGGGTGCTGGAGCTGGGTGGCACGCCATCCTTCGGGATCGATCTGGAATCCAACATCTCCGGTGACATGTTCTCGGTGGTGCGGTTCTCCCTGCAGCTCGAACGCGGCATGTACACCGATGCCCGCCCGCGCCCGACCAAGACCATGCCCACGCACCTGAAGACCCGCGTCGCGCTCGAGTGGGCGACCATCGGGAACGCCCGCGCGATCGGCATGGACGACCGGATCGGGTCCTTGACACCCGGCAAGCAGGCTGACGTGATCCTGGTGCGCGGCGATGACCTCAACACCACGCCGGTGCATGACCCGGTGCAGACGCTGGTCTTCATGACCACGCCGCACAATGTCGACACGGTGTTCATCGCCGGCGAGGTGAAGAAGCGCAAGCGCGGGCTGGTCTACCCGAAGGCGGAGATGCGCCGGAAGCTCGACGCGCTGGGCGAGTCCGGGCGTCGCATCCTGTCGGCCGCGGGCGTGCTCGACGCGGCGGCGGAGTAGGGAATGGTCGTTGTCGCTCACCGTCTCTCCTTCGAGACAGTGCTTTGCGCCTCTTAAGGATGAGGCGTTGTCTGGTCCTTCCTCATGCTGAGGAGCGAGCTATGCGAGCGTCTCGAACATGATCTTCGCAATGGTCTCCCGTCCATGACCTCCAACCGCTGGGTTGTTCTCGGTGCGCTGTTCCTGGCGCGGTCGGCGCTCGGCTATCACTTCCAGTCCGTCGCCTCGGTCTCGACCCTGCTGATCGAGGATCTGGACATCGACTTCACGGAAGTCGGGACCCTGATCGGCTTGTTCTCGCTGCTCGGCGTGGTCACGGCCTTGCCGGCCGGGTTTCTCGGCGACAGGTTTGGCGAGAGGCGCGTTTGCCTGACGGGGTTGTTCCTGATGGCGCTGGGCGGCGGTCTCATGTGGCTGGCCAACGATTTCGGGGTGATCGCGCTCGGCCGAATCGTCGCCGGCACGGGCGGCGTGATCATCACCGTCATCATGGTGAAGATCGTCGGCGACCTGTTTCAGGGACGCGAGGTCGTCACCGCGATGGCGATCCTGATGAACAGCTGGCCCGTGGGCATTGTCATCGGCCTGTGGACCCAGGGCGCGATGGCCGAGGCCTGGGGCGTGGAGGCCGTGTTCCTGACCGCGGGTATCGGGTCGGGGTTCGGACTGCTGCTGGTCGCGATCCTCTATCGGCCGCGCCACCCGCATCCGGTCGCCAAGGGCCCGTTTCTGCGCCTGTCGATCACCCGGCGCGAGACGGCTCTCGTCTCGCTCGCTGGCATCGTCTGGGTGCTCTACAACGCCGGCTACCTGATGGTGTTGTCCTTCGGGCCGGCGATGCTGGTCGCGCGCGGCCTCGACGTGGTCGCCGCGGGCGCGCTGATCGCGAATGCCACCTTCGTCTACATGTTCGCCATCCCCATCGGCGGCTGGCTGTCGGCGCGGCTGGCCCGCCCGAACCTGACGATGATCGCATGCTTCTTCATTGGTGCGGTCGCGGTCGGGGCTGTGCCGCTGGTTGCCTCGCCCCTGCCGCTGTTCATCGTCGCGGCGATCTTCATCGGCATCCCGACCGGCAATGTAATGGCGCTAACGGTCGAGACCGTGCGCGCGGAGCACCGCAACACCGGGACCGGCATCTACCACACCTGGAACCAAGCGGGGCTGTTCCTCGGCCCGGTCTTCGCGGGCTGGATCGTCGACCTCACGGGCGACCCGGCGAACACGATGTATGTGGGCGGCGCGGCGCAGATCCTCGCCATCGGGGCGCTGGTGATCCTTCGTCTGATACAGCGGCGTGAATCTGGTGCCCGCTGATCCGGCGCTCGGCATTGTCGTCCCGGCCCTGAATGCGGCTGCCGGATTGCCGGCGGCCCTGCAGTCCCTGCGCGAAGGCGCGGGGATCTTCGATCTCGATATTCTCGTCGTCGATGGTGGCTCCACGGACGATACGGTCGCGGTCGCCGAGGCGAACGGCGCGCGGGTGCTGGCTTCGGAGCTCGGGCGCGGCACCCAACTGGCTGCCGGCGCAACGGCGGTGTCCGGCGACTGGCTGCTATTCGTGCATGCCGACACGGTGCTCGCGCCGGGTTGGGCCGGGGAACTGGCTCGGTTCGTGGCCGACGGTCATGATCGCGCGGCTTACTTCCGGTTCCAACTGGACGATGAGGCGCCCGGCGCGCGGCGGATCGAGCGGCTAGTCGACTGGCGCTGTCGCATGCTGGGACTGCCCTATGGCGATCAGGGGCTGGCCCTGTCGCGCAAGCTCTACACCGCATTCGGCGGCTACCAGGATATCCCGCTGATGGAGGATGTCAGGCTTGTCCGGCAGCTGCGCCGGCACCGGATTGTCGGACTCGAGACCGCGGCGGTCACCTCGGCGCGCCGCTATCGCGAGGGCGGCTACTGGCGCCGTCCGATGCGCAACCTGTTCTGCCTGCTGCTTTACTTTCTCGGCCTGCCGCCGCGCGCGTTCCGGGCGTTCTACGGATGAACCCGACACCCCATCTCGTGGTGTTTGCGCGCGCGCCCCGGCGCGGCGTGGTCAAGCGGCGCCTGGCGGCCGATATCGGCGCGGATGCAGCGCTCGCCTTCTACCGGCGCAACTTCGCTGATGTGCTGCGCCGGTTGGGCGGCGACCCGCGCTGGCAGACCTGGCTTTCGGTGACGCCGGACGGGGACGCGGCGCGGGCCGGCCTGTGGCCACCGGTGCCCGGCGTGCGGCTGATCGCCCAGGGCGGCGGCGACCTGGGCGCGCGGATGGCGCGGCCCCTCATCGAGATGCCGCCGGGCCCGGTGGCGATCGTCGGCACGGACATTCCCGACATCGCGCCACGGCATATCGCGGACGCCTTTGCGGCACTCGGCACGAACGAGATGGTGTTCGGGCCCGCGACCGACGGCGGCTACTGGCTGGTCGGCGCACGCCGCCGGCCCCGCGTGCCGCATGGCCTGTTCGGCAATGTCCGCTGGAGCACGGAGCATGCGCTGGCCGACACCCTGGCCTGCCTGCCCGGAGATTTTCGCACCGCGATGCTCGAGACCCTCGACGATGTCGATGACGGGGTGGCCTGGCGGGCCTGGCGCGCGCGGCGGCGGCCGGCTCTCAAATAAATGTGACGTGAAGCCGGACCTGTTCCTTCCGACATCGGGACCGCTACAATCGCGCGTTCGCTCGGGGAAGGCATGGAATCCATCTACTACGTCATCTCGTGGCTCTGCCACCGCAACTGCCTGCACTGCTACGACACGCGGTTCCGCCCCTATGTGCGTGACGCGCGCGATGCGGTTGTCGGTGTGGCGGTGGCAAGCCACGCGAAGATCATCGCCAACCTGCCCGATCGCATGACCTATCGCGAGACCGACGAGGGGCCGGAACTGCCCGGCCGCGTTATCCTGTCGGGCGGAGAGGTGCTGCTCGACCCGATCCGTGAACCGGTGCTGTATCCGGTGATGGACATGCTGTGCGACAGGTATGCGGATGCCGGCGGCGTGCGTGTGGTGGTCCAGACCACTGGCGATCTGGTGACCGAGCAAATCCTCGACGAGCTTCTCGAACACGGTCTGTGGCAGATCTCGATCACCGGCATGGACGATTTTCATGCCGGCCATGAGGGTGAGAGGCGCTTGCCCCTGGTCGAGCACCTGACCGGGATGTTCGAGGCCGCGGACCTTGTGCCCACGGGTCGCCGCCATGACGGCACCGACGGGCGCGGCACCTCGGCGCCCGTCTATTCGATGATGGGTGCGAACCCGGAGGAATGGATCGGCGCCATATGGCCGCGCGGCCGGGCCTGGGACAACGAGCTGTCGAGCGCCACCCTGGAAGACAATTTCTGCAATCGCTGGTCGGGCGGTCTGAACTTCCTGAACCATGGCCGGATCGGCTCGGAGGTCTCGATCGAGCCGGGCGGGAATGTCTATCCGTGCTGCCTGAAGACGAAGGCGCCGCTCGGCAACCTGACCGAGGAGCCGCTGATCGACATCCTCGACAGCCTGAAGGGGCATCCGGCCTTCGAGGCGCTCAACGACGGTGCGCCCGAACGCGTGGGACTGGCCTTCGGCTGGGACGAGGAGACCTTCATCCGGGCGAGCGAGACGACGACCCCCGGCGGCGCGCCGTTCCGAAACCTCTGCATCGGCTGCGACCGGTTCCACGAGCAGGTGCTCGGGCCCCTGATCGAGGGCCTGCGCCAGGAACGCCTGGCCCGCAGGGCGGCGGGAGCGGCGGCGTGAGCAAGGCCAGCGGCACGCGGATCGAGGCGGTGTGCGGCGCACTCGCCGAACGGCTGGGGGCCGCGCGAGACATGCTGTCACCGCTGCCCGATTCGGGCCTCGCCCACGATCATGTCCGCATCGGCGAGACGGGTGCGCTGGCGCGGGTGCCCAAGCAAAGCCAGCTTGGCCTGGAGGCGGCGGCCAATCTCGAATATCAGGCGGCCTGCTTCGAACGGGCCGCGGCGAGCGGACATGCCCCGCGGCTGCACGACCGACTGGCGCCGGGCGCGGATCTGCCCATGGGTGCGCTGATCGTCGACTTGATCGACGGCCGGCCGCTCTCTCTGCCCGATGACCTGACGGCGATGGCCGAATGCCTGGCGGCGATCCACGCGCTGCCGTTGCCCGTTACCCGGTCGCCGTTGAAGGACCCCGGCGATCCGCTGGCCGACACCTTCATGGAGATCATGTCCCAGGCCGTCTTCATTGCCGGGGCGGGGCTGGATCCGGACGCCGAATCCCAGATTCGGGCGGAGTTGCAGGCGGCCGGCGCGACGCTTGCCGGGGACGCGCGTCCACCCAGGACCCTGATCGCGTTCGATGCACATCCGGGAAACTATCTGGTGGACGCCCAGGGCCGGGCGATCCTCGTGGATCTGGAGAAGGCGCGCTACGGGGCCGCCGCCTTCGATCTGGCGCACGCAACCCTCTACACCTCGACCACGTGGGACGTGGACAGCCAGGCGGTCCTGGACCGTGCACAGGTGGCGGCCTTCCACCGGGCGTGGCTGGGCGCCGTGTCGGACGCGCTGGCGTCGGCGACCGAGGCCTGGCTGTTGCCCCTGCGCCGCATGATGTGGCTCTGGTCGGTGACCTGGTGTGCGAAATGGCGGGTGCAGTCTGGCGGGAGTGTCGCTGGGCAGAACAACGAGAACTGGTCGGCGGAGCTGAGCGAGGATGCGCTCGTCGCCCATGTCGCCGGCCGCGTCGACGATTATCTTGATCCCGAAACGATCGCGCGGGTGCGTACCGACTGGGATGGAACGGACACCGGTGTGGTGTCGCCAGCCCTGACCGGCTGACAAGCGGGAAAGAGGAACGGATATGCGTATCTTGATGGCGGTACTGGTCGGGCTCCTGGCGTTCACGTCGCCGGTTGTCGCGCAAAGCTGGGACGATGTGGTCGCCCGGGCGAAGGGCCAGACTGTCTTCTGGAATGCCTGGGCGGGGGACGATCGCATCAATTCCTATATCGCCTGGGCCGGAGAACAGGTCCGCGCGCGTTACGGTGTCACCGTGCGCCACGTGAAACTGTCGGATACGGCGGAAGCCGTCGCCCGGGTCGTCGCCGAGAAGGCCGCGGGCCGGACGGAAGGCGGCTCGGTCGATCTCATCTGGATCAACGGTGAGAACTTCGCCGCCATGAAGCGCAACAATCTGCTGCACGGCCCGTGGACGGCCGATGCGCCGAACTACCGGTTCGTGGATATGGAGAACAAGAAGACCACGACGGTCGATTTCACCGTGCCCGTGGACAATCTGGAGGCGCCGTGGGGCATGGCCCAGTTCGTGTTCATGCACGACACCGCGTATGTCGACACACCGCCGCCGTCGATCCCGGCGTTACTCGACTGGGCCAGAGCCAATCGCGGCCGGTTCACCTATCCCCAGCCGCCCAACTTCCTGGGCACGACGTTCCTGAAGCAGGCCCTGATCGAGCTGGCGCCCGATCCCACGATGTTGCAGGCTCCGGCGGCCAATGTTGCGGCGGTGACGGCAGACCTGTGGACTTATCTCGATGCGCTCCACCCCCTGATGTGGCGGCGCGGTGAGGTGTTTCCCCAGAACGGCCCGGCGGCCCATCGGCTGCTCCACGATGGCGAGATCTCAATAGCACTGTCCTTCCAGCCGGCGGAAGCCTCGGGCCTGATTGCCCAGGGCAAGCTGCCCGACACGGTCCGCACCTTCGTCCTCGACGCCGGCACCATCGGCAACACCAACTTCGTCGCCATTCCCTTCAACTCCAAGGCCAAGGAGGGGGCGATGGTTCTGGGTGACTTCCTGATGTCGCCCGAGGCTCAGGCTCGTAAGCAGGACCCGTCGGTCTGGGGCAGCTTCACCGTGCTCGCCGTCGACCGCCTGCCCGACGCCGACCGCAAGGCGTTCGGGGCCCTGTCGCTGGGTGTGGCTACCCTGTCGCCTGGTGAGCTGGGGGTCACACAGCTGGAGCCTCACCCGTCCTGGGTTGCGGCGCTGGAGGCCGAGTGGGCGAAACGCTACGCCAGCGGGAAGTAGGCCCGGTGCGAATTTCCACTCCTTCGGAATGCCCTTCTTCGCTCATGGCTCGAAGGGCTCCTCAGGGTGAGGAAATCGAGCTGCACCAATTCAGCCTCATCCTGAGGAGGCGCGGAGCGCCGTCTCGAAGGAGAGACGGGCGTCAATTCTTGTGAGTCCGCGACCAGCATCCTCCCTCCTGCGCTGGTTCCCGGCTGCCGCCCTGCTGCTCCTGCTGGGGCCCATCGCCGCCGGGCTTCTGGGCACATTGCTGCCGGCGTTCGGATATCTGCCGGCGCTCGGGCAGGACACGTTCGGGCTTGAGCCCTGGCGGGCCTTTTTCGCCACGCCGGGCGTCTTCGAATCCATCCGCCTGTCCTTCGTCACCGGGCTCGCCGTGACGGCGCTGTCCTTCGCCGTAGTGATCCTGTTCGTCGCCGGCTGGCACGGCACCGCGTCCTTCGCGCGGGTCCAGAAGCTGCTTTCGCCGCTTCTGTCTGTGCCCCATGTGACGGTCGCGTTCGGCCTGGCCTTTCTGCTCGCGCCTTCGGGCTGGATCTTCCGCCTGACCTCGCCCTGGCTGACCGGTTATGAGCGGCCGCCCGACCTGATTATCGTGCAGGACCCGGACGGGTTGGCGCTGATCGCCGGGCTGGCCGTGAAGGAGATTCCCTTCCTGTTTCTGATGACGCTGGCCGCCATCGGCCAGGTCGATGCCGCGAGTGTGCGCACCATGGCGCGCACGCTGGGCTACGGGACGACCGCGGCCTGGCTCAAGGCGGTGTTCCCGCTGGTCTATCGCCAGATCCGTCTGCCGGTCTTCGCCGTGCTGGCCTTCGCGGCCTCCGTGGTCGACGTCTCGGTCGTGCTGGCGCCATCGACCCCGCCGCCGCTTGCCGTCCAGCTGGTGCGCTGGTTCAACGATCCGGAACTCGCGCTGCGTTTTGTCGCCTCGGCCGGGGCCGTGGTGCAACTGGGTCTTGTGGTGGCGGCTATCCTCGTCTGGTGTCTGGGCGAACGCGTGATTGCGACATTGGGACGGATGTGGATTCGGGCGGGCCATCGCGGCCGCAGCGATGTGGTGTTGCGCCTGGCTGCCGCCGCTGCCCTGACGGTGAATTTCTCCGCCGCATTTCTCGGGCTTGCGAGCATGGCCGTGTGGTCCGTGGCTGGGCGCTGGCGATTTCCCGATCCCTTGCCCGCAAACCTTTCCGCATCGGCCTGGGCCAACAATGCCGACCGGCTGGTGAGCGCGACGGCAAACACCGCGACCATCGGGATCGCCGCGGCCCTGGTGGGGCTGGTGCTCACCGTGGGCTGCCTCGAGAACGAAATCCGGCATGGCAAGCGTGCCTCGAACCGGGCGCTGCTCTTGCTCTATGTGCCCCTGCTGGTGCCCCAGATCGCCTTCCTGTTCGGCACCCAGATACTGCTGGTGATGGGCAATCTGGACGGCGCCTGGATCGCCGTGGCATGGGCCCATCTGGTCTTCGTGCTGCCCTATATTTTCCTGTCGCTGGCCGATCCCTACCGCAGCTGGGACGACCGCTACGCCAGGGCCGCCATGTGCCTGGGCGCTTCGCCACTCCGGGTGTTCTGCCGGGTCAAGCTGCCCATGCTGCTGCGCCCGATCGTGGTTGCGACCGCCGTCGGGTTCGCGGTCTCGGTGGGGCTCTACCTGCCGACCCTGTTTGCCGGGGCGGGCCGCCTCGACACGCTCACCACCGAGGCCGTGTCGCTCGCCTCCGGCGCGGATCGGCGGGCCATCGGCGCATATGCGCTGCTGCAGATGATCCTGCCGTTCATCGCCTTCGCGCTGGCGGCCGTGCTGCCGGCCTGGCTGTTCCGCAACCGGCGCGGGCTTCGCGTGGCGGTGTAGGCTCGCGGCTTGACAGCGGCCCGCCTCGAAGGCCCACTGCGGTCAACAAACCAACACCGTTCCCCGGGGAAGACATCATGAAACTGTTCGGCTACTGGCGTTCGCTCGCCGCCTTCCGTGTGCGCATCGCGCTCAACCTCAAGGGCCAGCCCTTCGACGTGATCTCGACGGATCTGATCAAGGGCGAGCAGTTCGACCCTGAATATCTCAAGATCAACCCCCAGGGCGTGGTCCCGGCGCTGGTCACCGACGACGGGCAGACCCTGACCCAGTCCATGGCGATCCTTGAATATCTCGACGAGGCCCATCCCGAGCCCGCTCTCATGCCCACCGACGCCATGGCACGCGCCCGGGTGCGGTCGCTCTGCATGATCCTTGTGGCCGACATGCACCCGCTGGTGGTGCCGCGCATCCGCAAGTACATCACCCAGGATCTCGGCCACTCAGAAGAGGAACTCGGCGCCTGGATCGGCAACTGGACGAAGCTCGGCCTCGCCGCGATCGAGAAGCACCTGGCCGAAGACGGCAACTCGGGCGCCTATTGCGAAGGCGACCAGGTGAGCCTGGCCGACCTCTGCCTGGTGCCCCAGGTGGGTGCGGCGACGCTGTTTAACATCCCGCTCGACGACTATCCGAACTGCGTGCGCATCTTCAAGACGTGCATGGAGAACCCGGCCTTCTTCGACGCCCGGCCCCAGGCCCAGCCCGATTTCCCCGAGGACATGAAGTAGGGCGTCAGCCCCGCTTTCTTGCCCCCGCCGCGTCCATGAGCTGCTCTAGCACCTCGAAGGGCTGGGCACCGACGACACCCTTCGCGTCGGCGACATAGGTGGGCACGCCCGTGACACCGTATTGCCGGGATTTCTCCCAGTCGGCGTCGATCGCGTTGGAGAAGGTACGTTTGTCCAGCACCTCGCGCGCGGCTGCACCATCAAGCCCGACGCCCTCGGCGATCTCGACCAGCAGGTCCGCATCGCCGATGTTGCGGCCGTCGACGAAATAGGCCTCGTAGAGCTTCATGTGGATGGCGTCGCCGCCAGCTTGCGTGTCGGCCCACTTGCCGAGTTCCTGGGCCAGGCGCGAATTGTAGGTGTGGGTCCGCTTCGCGTAGGGCAGGCCCTCCTCGTCCATCCGCGCCTTCATGCCCTCATACATGGCGTCGAGATCGACATCGCGGCCGGCAAACAGCTGCTCCAGGGACAGGCCCTCCATGGGCGTGTCGGGATGCAGCGGGAAGTGCACGGTCTGGATGTCGACGTCGTAGGTTTCGCGGATTTTTTCAACACGCACGGTGCTGAGGTAACACCAGGGTCACACGTAGTCGCCGAAGACCTCGAGAATGACGGGTTCGGACATAATGGTTCCTTCCGGATCGGGTTGGTGACCGATCGTAGCACGAAGGGGTCCCCCGGGTTAGGGTACGTACCGAAACTCGGGAATTTGGAGGCACAGATGCCGGGATCCGCCATTCGAGCGGGATTGTCGGTCATGTTCCTTTTCATCGCGGGTTGCGGTGCGCCCGCGGTGAGCCAGCTGTCCCCTGCCGTCAGCGGCTCACCGGCGTTTTGGCAGCACCAGCACCGCGAAGAATAGCCACGACAGGAGCGTGCAGGCCAGCATCAGCGTGCCCAGCTGCACGAAGGATGTCTGCACCAGCGCGGCCACGATGAGCGTGCTGGCGAACCCGCTGCCCATCTGCAGGAAGCCGCCGAGCGCGGCCGCGGATCCGGCCGCCGCGGGCTCGATCTCGGTCAGCGCGCCGGCTAGGGCGTTGGGGACCACGAAGCCCGACCCGAGGGAATAGACGAAGAAGGGCATGAACAATGTGAAGGGCGTGTCCAGGCCAATGAGCGCGAGGATCACCGTCGCGCCCGTGCTCGCGATGGCCAGCACGCTGCCGATCCAGATCATCCGTGACCGTGTGGTGTTGCGCGCCATGCGGCTGGCGATGTAGTTGCCGGCGATGTAGCCGAGCGGCGCGGACAGGATGAAGAAGCCGATTTTCTCGGGCGGCACGTCCATCAACACGATCAACGCAAAGGGAATGCCGGCCAGGAAGGCCTGGAAGGTGGCGGCCATGGCGCCGGCGCTCAGGCTGTAGCCCATGAACCGGCTCATCCCGGCGAGACGCAGATAGGTTCGCGCCAGCGCCCCGGCCCGGGTCTGGTGGCGGTCGGCGGCGGGCAGGGTTTCCCGCAGGGTCATGATGGTGCCCAGCAACGCACCCCCGCCCAGCAGGGCCGTGAACATGAAATTGGCCTGCCAGCCGAACCGTGTCTCCAGCTGGCCGCCGATGAGCGGCGCGATCATCGGCGCGACGGCGAGCGACATGCCCAGATAGGCCATGGCGCGGGTCGCGGCCGTCCCATCGGTCGTGTCGCGCACGATCGCGCGGGCGACAACGATCAGGGCGCAGCCGCCGATCGCCTGGACGATGCGCGCGCCGATCAGGAACCCGATATCCGGTGCCAGCGCGCAACCGATGCTGGCGAGGGTGAACAGGATCAGCCCGGCGATCAGGGGCTTGCGCCGGCCGATGGCATCGGACAGCGGGCCGACCACGAGTTGGGCCAGGGCGAAGGCGCCGAGATAGGCGGCCACCGTCATCTGCACCAGCGCCTGCGAGGTGGCGAGATCGTCCGCCATGGACGGCAGCGAGGGCAGGAAGATCGTGATCGCGACCTGACTGGTGGCCATCAGGGTCACCAGCAGCATCATGGGTGCGCGTTGGGTGGTGTCAGGCATACTTGCCGGGTGCGAGCCTAGCCCAGATCCGTGTCGAGGAACTCCGCGACCTCACGCTCTGCGGCCGAAAGCAGGAATTGTATATCGTTGCCCGCGAAGAAGCACGGCGCGGCACCCATGCGGACCAGCTCGGCCATCCGCTCCAGACTGCGGATGCCCCAGGCGATGACCGGCGTGTCGTGCTTGTCGCCGTAATGGCCGGGGATGCCCATATCGACCGTCAGGTCGTTGGTCCCCACCATCAGCGCGTCGATGCCCGCAACGCCGGCGATCTCCTCGACATTCTCCACCCCGCGGCGGGATTCGATCATCGCGATGACCATGGTCTCGGTGTTCGCCGCCTCGACGAAGCCGTGCAAATCCATCGGTTCATAGCCGGTCTGGGGTGCGGTGGTAGAGATGGAACGGTGACCCAGGCGCGCGAATTTGGCGTGGCGGTCATGGCTGGGCACCCGGATCATCGGGGTCAGGCCGAGATCGAGCCCGGCGGAGCAAATCTGCGCAGCGTCATCGAAGCCGATGGTCGAGTGCTGGATGTCGATATAGAACCCGTCGAACCCGGCGACGCGCACGATCTTGGCGGCATCGATCGTGCGCGACAGGCGCAGCGACATCAAGATCGTGCGGCGGCCGGAATAGAGCTTTCCGCGGAACCGGTTGCGGGTGAAGCCAGCATTGTCATTCATCGAGTTGACCATTGCGCTCTCCTCGCTTACCCCGCAGGGTAACGCTCATCAGGGGAGGAGAGGAACCATGCCCGATACATCCACGCAAGGCGAGACAACACAACGTTCGGGCCCGCTGGTGGGCCTCAAGGTGGTGGAGCTTGCGGGCATCGGCCCGGGCCCGTTTGCCTGCATGCTGCTGGCCGATCTGGGCGCCGACGTGATCAAGATCGACCGCCAGGCCGATCCCGGTCTCGGGGTGCCGCGGGGCTACGAGTACGACCTGGCGAGCCGCTCGCGGCCCTCGGTCGCGGTCGATCTGAAGAACCCCGAAGGTGTGGAGACGGTGCTCAAGCTGGTCGAGGGCGCCGATGTGCTGATCGAGCCCTTCCGCCCCGGCGTGACCGAGAAACTCGGGCTCGGGCCCGATGACTGCCTCGCCCGCAACCCGAAACTGGTCTACGCCCGGATGACCGGGTTCGGCGGCACGGGCACGTTGGCCAAGGCAGCCGGCCACGACATCAACTACATTGCCCTGTCCGGCGCGCTGCACGCCATCGGCACGAAGGAGAAGCCGACCCCGCCGCTCAACCTGATCGGGGACTATGGCGGTGGTGCGCTCTACCTCGCCTTCGGGGTCATGGCCGCGGTCTTCGAGGCTCAGCGCTCGGGCGAGGGCCAGGTCGTCGATGTGGGCATGACCGACGGCGCGGCGTCCCTGATGATCCCGGTCTATGGCTTGCACGCCTCGGGCTATTTCAGCGACGAGCGCGCATCCAACATCCTCGACGGCGGGGCGCCTTTTTACGACGCGTTCGAGTGTGCCGACGGCAAGTTCGTTTCCATCGGCTCCATCGAGACCAAGTTCTACGCCCTGCTGCTCGACAAGCTCGGCCTGGCCGATGCCGACCTGCCCGATCAGATGGACCGCTCGAAATGGCCCGAGCTCAAGGCGCGTTTCGGCGAGGTGATCGCGACCAAGACCCGCGACGAATGGGTGGAGATCATGGAGGGGACCGATGTGTGTTTCGCGCCGGTCCTGTCGATGGCCGAGGCCCACACCCATTCTCACAACCAAGCACGGGGCAACTTCACCGAGGTTGCGGGCATCACCCAGCCGGCTCCGGCACCCCACTTCTCGCGCACGCCGGGCCGGGTGCATTCGCCGCCGCCGGTGCCGGGCACCCATACCGAAACCGCGCTTGCCGCGTGGGGCATTTCCGATGACGAGATCGCGCGGTTGAAGGATGCGGGCGCCATCGGGCGGAAGTAGCGCGACCTCAACCTGAGCTTGTCGAAGGGCGAGGTCGCCCCGTACTTCGACAGGCTCAGCATGAGTCGAATTGGAGCGAGAACGGACATCCCATGGCAACCCCCATCCCCTACAACCGCGAACTGGAGTTCGAGTATGGCCGGGTCGATGAGATCACCCCGCTGATTCGCCGGGTGATCGCCAACAACCCCAGCGCCTTCACCTTCCACGGCACCGGCACCTATATCGTCGGGCGCGGCAAGGTGGCGATCATCGATCCGGGCCCGGACCTGGCCGAGCATGTGGATGCGCTGCTCGATGCAATCCGGGGTGAGACGGTGAGCCACATCCTGGTCACCCACACCCATATCGACCATTCGCCCGCCGTGCCCGCGCTGCAGGCCGCGACGGGCGCGCCGACCTATGCCTACGGCCCCCACGGCACCCGGCCGGAAGACGGTGCGAGCGAGGGCGGCGGCGATTACGATTTCATGCCCGATCATCGGGTCAGCGACGGTGACGCGGTGACGGGCGAGGGTTGGTCGGTGGAGGCGATCCACACGCCGGGCCACTGTTCCAACCATCTGTGTTTCTCGCTGCGCGAGGAGGATGCGCTGTTCTGCGGCGACCATGTGATGGGCTGGTCCACCTCCATCGTCTCGCCGCCCGACGGCGACATGAAGGACTACATGTCCTCGCTGGAGAAGATCGCCCGCCACCCGGCCGGGCGCTACTTCCCGACCCACGGCGCACCCATCGATGCACCCGCGACCTATGTGGCCGCCCTGATCGCCCACCGTCACGAGCGCGAGGACCAGATCCTGGCCGAACTGGCGAACGGCCCGGCCACCATCACCGAGATGGTGCCGCGCATGTATGTCGATGCGGACCCCAAGCTCTATGCCGCCGCCGCGCGGTCCGTGCTGGCGCACCTGATCCACATGGTGGAGACCGATCGTGTGAAAGCCGACGGGGATGCGGGCGCGGAGAGTGTCTACCGGTTGGTGGGGGACTGAACCTCCACAATACCGTCATGCCTACTCCGGCGTGATGTAGTACTGGCCGCGCAGGAAGCGTGACAGGGGCACCGGGCGGTCCGGGTCCGGCTTCGGCGGTTTCAGAATATGGCGCTCGGCCTCGGCCAGCGCGATCCGGGTGATCCCGGCCACATCCAGCAGGCGTGAGTCGTCGAACGAGCGGAAGGCCACGTCGACCAGCTCCCCGTCTCCCGTCAGCGCGCCCGTGGCGCCGTTCGCTTCCGCCAGGAAGAAGCGCGCGTCGAACCGCCGGGTGCGCCCCGGCGGGGTAATAGCCCGGAAGAAATAGTCGAGCCCGTCGAGCCGGGGCCGGAGCACACCATCATCGACGGTGCCGATGGCCAAACCGGTCTCCTCCCATGTCTCGCGCACGGCCGCCGCCGCGATGGCGCGCGCGCGTGTCGGGTTGGCCGCGCGTTCGAGCCGCGCCTGCACGTCGGCGCGCAGGTCGGTCTCGGCGCGCAACGTCTTGTCGGCCGGGTCGACCCGGCCGCCGGGGAACACATAGGCTCGGGGCATGAAGACATGGTTGTGGTGGCGCCGGCCCATCAGCACCTCCAGGGTGCCCCGGCGGCGGCGCCACACTACCATCGTGGCCGCGTCGACGGGACGCATGGAGCGGCTGGATTCTTCGGCCATGCCTGGCGGGTCCGGGTGGGCTATTTGATCGGCGAGAAGGACACCGGCAACAGGTACCGGTTGTGCTGGTCGATCACCCGGTGGCCGTTGGCGGCCTGGTAGATGGGCCAGCGCGGATCGGCCGTGGCTGCCGTCTGGGCCGCCTCGCGCTGTGCGTGGCTGTCCCAGTACCACAGATGCACCACCTGGCCGATGCGGCCGGTGGCCGATGAGCAGTAAACCAGCAGCTGCCAGCCGTGATCCTTGATGATGGGCGCGGCCAGCGCCTTGGTGACCTCCACATAGTTGGGCACCTGGGTATAGGTGATCGAGTAGGTGCGTTCGTCGACGAAGCCCTGGGGGCTGCCATTGCCGGTGAAGGCGAACGGCTCGACCACGTCGGTGGTCTGCAGCAGCCGGTTCTCCTGTTCGACCAGCATTTCGCGGCCGACCCTGAGATAGTCGGCCAATGCGGGGTCGGCGGCCAGGGAGGCGCGAATTTCCTGGCGGGCGGCCGCGCTCTCGTATTTCCAGTAGTGGACGGCCTTGTTGAGCGCGCCGGTCTCAACCGTGAAATACCCGGCCAGCTCATAGCCGTGCTTCTTCTGTAGCGGGTAGCCGTTCTCCTCGACATGCTTGAGGTAGGCGGGCATCTGCCCGGGCCTGGTTGTGTAAGTTCGCGCGTCGATGATCATGCGCCAGTCTCCCCCGGAATATCCGTTTCGCGAGCGGCCCGAACTGGTTGCCGCGCGGTGCTGTGAGTGTATCGTGACACGGCTGGGTTGCGGTTGAAAGAGACCCCACGGGAAGGGAACGGCGGATGGAAGATCCGAACATCGTAGAGGTGGTGGAGGCGGGTGCGACGCTGGGCGAAAGCCCGCTCTAGTCGCCCGACGAGCAGGTGCTCTACTGGCTCGATATCAAGGCGCCGTCGTTGCACCGCTAAGATTCCGCGAACGGCCACGACGAGGCCTTGCCCATGCCCCAGGAAATCGGCTCGATCGCGCTTAGGCAGGCCGGCGGGCTGGTCGGTGCATTGCGCGACGGGTTCGCGTTCATCACGCCCGGCGACGATGCGCTGGAATGGATCGGCAATCCCGAGCCCGACCCACCGATGAACCGGCTGAACGATGGCCGCGCCCACCGCCAGGGACGGTTCTGGGCGGGGTCCATGCACGACTCCGGAGGCCCGCCACGGACCTGTTTTGAGCGCGAGCCTGTCGGCGCCTTATACCGCCTCGACCCGGACGGCTCGATCCACCGGATGATCAACGGAATCCTGGTCTCGAACGGCCTGCCCGAGGCCGCATACCCGGGTTAGGCAGGCGAACAGGACCCCCTCGTCCTGAGCCTGTCGAAGGAGAGGGGATCCTGTCATCATACTTCGACAAGCTCAGTATGAGGATACGTTTTGAGCCCGGCACCAAATCGCCCCAATCCCGTCACCGCCGCGCCGCGTTGCGCGGCCAGTCTCGAGCCTGCCCTGTCAGGGAGGAGAGACGGTGCGTGGTTTGACGGTGTTTGCATTGCTCATAGGTGGAATGCCGCTTCTGGCTTTTGCCGCAACGGTCGCCCTGACCGATGGCGCACCGATACGCGCCCCGTCTGCAGGGTCTGGGATGCCGGTCGTGGCGCACGAGACGCCGGGCATCTGGCTAGGGCAACCGGCGCCGCGGCGTCCGGCCGGCATCCCTTCCTGGTTATCACCGGGTCCGGGGGAATGGTCGCCGCTGCCGGCCGCGCGCTTTCGCGACGACCGCATGCATGCGGGCTGGGACCGGCTGCACCGGATGGCCGCCGCCGGCAACCGCGACGCGCTGTTGTTCCTGACCCTATTGAAATCCGGGACGATCGCCCGCCCGGCGGGGTATTTCGCCCCTTGAAATTTCCCGTTTGGAAAACCATGTCAACGGTTCCTTTCGGGGCTCGAACGAGACTGAAGGGTCAACATCTGGGGCGCCAGAACCGGGCCCTGAGGACCGTGGCCAGCTGAGGCTGCGGCCCGGAACTCGCTCGTAAGGAGGAGTGACGGCATGTCACGATTGTCACAGTTGAACAGCCCGTTGATGCTGGGTTTCGATGAGTTCGAACGCACGCTCGAGCGCATCTCCAAGGCCTCTACCGACGGCTATCCCCCCTACAATATCGAACGGACCGGCGAGAACCGTCTGCGGATCACGCTGGCCGTGGCCGGGTTTACCCGCGACGATCTGGATATCCAGCTCGAGGACAGCCAGCTCACGGTGAGCGGACGGCAGCGCGAGCAGGATGATCGCGAGTATCTGCATCACGGCATCGCGACGCGGATGTTCCAGCGCAGCTTCGTGCTGGCCGACGGGGTCGAGGTGACCGGCGCCTCGCTCGACAACGGCCTGCTGCACATCGACGTGTCGCTGCCGCAGCCGGAACGCAATGTGCGCAAGATCGAGATCGACGGAGCGTCTGCGAATGCACCGGAAATTGACGTGGAAACGAAGGGGCGGTCGTGATGAACGAGGATTTCGAGAAGTTCAGCCCGGTTCAGTTTGCCGCCCTGGGTGTCGATCGGGTCGCCTATGTCCGGCCGGCCGTCGTCGACGGGCGCACCGTGTACGCGATCCATAATGCCGACGGCAACGAGATCGGCGTGATGGCCGAGCGCGACATCGCCTTCGCGGCGGTCAAGCAACATGACATGGAGCCCGTCAGCGTCCACTGACGGTTGGTGCACCGTCCGGTCAGCTGGCCGCGCGCAAATTCTCGCCGACGGACACGCCGGCCTCGATCAACAGCGCGTAGATCGCGTCGGGACTGTCGGAGCCGCGTAGTTTGTCGCAGAACGCCCGGTCCCGCATGATTCGCGAGACCCGTGCCAGGGCCTTGAGATGGTCGGCGCCCGCACCTTCCGGGGCGAGAAGCAGGAAGACCAGGTCCACCGGCTGATCGTCGATCGCATCGAAGTCGACCGGCTTTTCCAGGCGCGCGAACATGCCGCGCAGGCTCGACAGCTGCGGCAGTTTGCCGTGGGGGATGGCCAGTCCGGACCCGACGCCCGTTGAGCCGAGCCGTTCGCGCTCGACCAGGATGTCGAATATCTGGCGCGAATCCGATTCGAAAACCGTCGCGGCCGCCTTGGAAAGCTCCTGCAGCAACTGCTTCTTGCTGGTTGCGTGCAGGTTCGCCATGACGGCATTGGGTTCCAGTATATCTTCGATATTCATGGTCAGTCCGTTAGGCCGCGTCGCCGGAAGTGTCGATCCATCCGACATTTCCGTCCGCGCGCCGGTAGATGACGCTCAGGCCGTCATGCTTTGCATTTCGAAACAACAGTGCCGGTGCGTCGGCCAGGTCCATCCGCATCACGGCTTCCGAGACCGTCAGGGTCTCGATCGATGTCTGGTTTTCCGCGATGATGACT
>MDTE01064653.1_pt1 | contig 19608 bp, 23 predicted proteins | sample 811231 | NCBI WGS metagenome assembly MDTE01 (sample SAMN05326651, study PRJNA326480) | marine metagenome | isolation source: seawater | place: Indian Ocean: Red Sea | collected 2010 | reverse complement strand
GCCGACGCCGTATGATGCCACACCTGTGGAGACTTGGTTGATGATGGCACCAGATCCAGAAGCGACGATCTCACCGATACCACCAGTAGGAGATGCCACAAATGTGAAGTGGACACCTGATGTGGAACCTGTGATAATGTCAGCAATGGTTGTAGGTGACTGTGTTGCCAGTGACATACGAACCTGTGCAGCAGGCATACCGACACCTGGTGTGTCAGTTGTCACATCCATGATGGCACCCTTAACAATACTGAACTGACCTGATAGTGCAGACAGTGGGTTGAACAGTGCAACGAACTCAAAACGACCACAAGACAAGAATGATGTAATCCAGTTTGCCTCATAGATGATCTCACCACCAGCGGTGAAGTTCATGTTTGATGCTTCTGCCTTGATCTGGTTAGCATTCAATTTCAAGTTAGAGATAGCAGTGATACTAACTTGGTTACCCTGAATATTAACGTCACCACTATATGCGATGTCGTGGTCACCATTCTGACGATTAGCAGACTTTTGCTCGTTATCATCATCAGTCTTTGTTGCCAGATTGGTGTATCTCATCTTAGGAGTACACACGCCAACACCATTAGGAGTTGCGATTGGTTTCAGATTAGAATAAAATTCTTCATCTTCTCTAGCAATACGTTCTTCCAGTGATTCAATTCTACCTTTCATGCTGACCAAATCGGTAGCACTAAGAATCATGCTTTGAGTATTACTAGATGATGTATCTGTACTACCGCCAGCAGTAGATGATCCAGAATCAGATGTACCAGCACCAACATCTTTAGCAGTAGAACCCTCTGAAGATGACTGAGGACCATTTGCTTGGTTGCTATTGATTGCACCTGACACTTCAATATGCCAGTTACCAGCAACCTTCAGGTAGTAATCACCATCAACGTTGACACACAAGTTCTGTTTAATTGTTTCACACTTGTCACGAGCAATGATCTTTGTCTCATTATTTGGGACGTTAGTGTGCTTGTTACCTTGGTTATCCTCAAAGGAAGATACACCACCAGGACCCTGCTGAGCAAAGAACTCCTTACCCTTTGTAGCATTATGAAGAACACGAGATCCGTCAAGGAAGGATTGAACCTCCATGACCCTGTTGTTAATATTTTGGAAGAGTCCGTCAATATAACCAGCATTATCTTTTGGTGATTCCTTCCACTCTTTAACACCAGTAGGAAGTGCAGCACCAGAGATAAATGTAGATACATCATCACACTCCGTGGATCCCAGCAGAGGATACCACGCCTTCGACTTCGGTTTCTTAATCTTCCTCCCGCAATCCTTCTGGAATAACATTCCCAGAATTGCTTTAATAATTGCAATGATAGAACCGAAGTCCATCTTAGAGAAGTCAATAGTAAACAATGACTTCAAATTATTAACTAAGTTACCAATATTTTCGATTGCATTCTTTGCTGTAGTGATAGCAGATACAACTGTCTTTGCTACGTCACGCGCCTTAGAAATTGCATCTGTAATGCTACCAAGAATTTTATCAGTAACACCTTGCACCTTAGATGCAATCTTAGATGTGATACTACTAACCTTGTTAACAACCATGCCGACAATTTGGTCAGCAAATGCCGTGGAGTCCGTTAATGCACTCTGTACTAAACTCAACCACTGTGGGTGTGGTATACAGAATAGATCTAGGATAAGTGATAGCAGATCTAAAAGACCAAGAATAACACTCAGCGGCACAAACTTAGAAATAAATTTAGTGATCGCAGAGATCATCGCTTGAATTGCTTCTGCCAAGAATTCCTTAAGAGGTGCAAGGATACCAGCAATAGCACTAGAAATATAGTTAGCAATCTTACCTAGGTGTTCTAAGATCTTGTCACCATTCACCTTGTGACCTGTGATCATAGAGATGAATTGACCATCACTAGATGTAGCAAGACCTGCTGCCATGTTGCCCATCTCAGTGAGCATACGTGTCAGACCGTTTGCAAAACCATCACCTGCTGGACCTTGTGCACCGTCAGCAATCTCCTGTTTTTCTACAGGTGGTTTGATTGGGTTTGATACTGCGTTACCTGGGGTGATTGCCTCAGCGACAGACACACCAGCACCCCTTGCTTCCTCTTGTTGACCTTGAGGATCGGCAACAGCATCGGTGCCCTTAGCAAAGGATGCACCACCGTGGTTCTTCTCCCCGACCATTGTCTTTTGTTGGGGAGTATCAGTCTCGTGCTTAGCAGCGTTATCAATGGCAGCAATAGTTGTTGCCTTTGTAGTTTCCTGTGCTCCCTTTCCTTTACCAGTTGCGGAAGACTGTTCATCTGCCTGACGGAAACCACGGAAGGATCCCATAACAACAGGTAACTGTGCTTCTTCACCATCAAGGAAGAAACCCATAACAAATGCACCAGGTTGCAACTCAGTTGTTGTACCAGCGTTCTTTGTCTGCGGTTTATCTGTTGGCAGCAATACAGTTGCCCACGGAAGGTTTTCAGTGGGAAGTGTTTTAGTATATGAGTCCGCGCCTTCATTGCTCTTATTACCAGTATACCAACCGATAATACGAACTTTAACTCTACCTAACTGGGAAGGGTCGTCGATGTTCTCAACTTCACCAATCCACCACACGAATCCGTCACGACCCGCGAAATCAGTTTTATAACCTTGGAGACCTTCCATCGAATGAAATGTTTTTTAGTATTTAGTCTGGTATGCGAATGAATTCAAACTCACCCGATTCATTTAGTGGTTTACCCCATCGGAACTCACCTGTCACTTTATCTAGTGCAGTATCCCGTGAAAGATATACATGTCCATTAAAACGTACTTGAGACAATATCTGATTATTACCAATAATACAATCGCCGTCGGGTTCACCCCACCAGTAACCAAGATTATATCCCCATACCCAAGGACATGCTTGTTCACCAGTTTTTTGATTTACGGATGTAGTGTGTACATTACCGTCATCATCATAACGAAATGTGAGATGGAATTGTCCGTAGACTTCCGCCTCACTTTGATACTTATACCAAGACTTCAATTCTATCACATTATCAGAGATAAGTGTGTTCCTCAATAATATATGAGGCCATAGAGCAGGATTACTCTGCGCTTGTCTCTTGTTGCAATAGTGTCCTTGTATCAGATGTTCCCACGTAGTCATACCATCCAGTAACAATCATTTTAGTTTCATTTGGTGCCACTATGCCCTGATGGAGATGTGTCCAATCTGCTGGCCATAGAAGAGTCAATCCCTTTACAGGTTTGATCTTTGCTTGTTGTGTTGGGAAATATGTGTGTCCACCTTCCTCAACATCATTCAAATAAGTCATCCACGCCATGACACGATTAGTCGCCTCAGGTGCAGCAGACATCTTCTCTGTATGTAGGGCGAAATAACCTCCGCCTGGTTCATACCTCTGTATGTTAAATGGTGCAACCAAATCCCACGCCATCTTACCGAACCCAGGATAACGTTCGATATATGCCATGGTTACATGTGCCAGTTGTTCAATATATGCTTCTACTCTAGAGTCCCGTAAGTGAACGGGAACTGTCATGTCGGTCGAATCTTTTACAGACTTATCAACACCACCACCAGATTGACCTGGTTCTTTATCTAGATATTCGCATGTATTAAAGAACTCAATCATTCCATCGCACACTGATGGATCGATCTTTGCACCTGCAATAAAAGACTTGGGTGCATCAATCTCTAATAGCTCTAAAGACATCTCGTCGAACCCTTACAGTGTTAGATTGTATTGGTTTTCAGAGTCGTTGTCAAGCTCTGATTCAGTGCTCCAAAAATAGTCGTCTGTGTTGCCAAGTCGTCCCCAATTTGCACCATTTTCCACCTCATATTCAATCGTGCTCACCTTAAAATCAGGTACCTTTGGTGTCTCTGGTGTAATTGACAGATCATATAGTCTCATTCTATTGTTGGGATACAAGCAAAACTGCCCGTTCTCTAGTTCGATACAGTTGTGTGACTTATGTTCTGCTGGGGTCTCGCTGACGTTGTTATCAACTACGTCGATATTTGCGTGATAGTTATCTAATGTGAATAGGTAATGACCACGCATTGTTCCATGATTCCGAGTTCTTACCTCAGCATCCATTGACGTGATAAAACCTTTGTTCATCGCCGTTACACCATAATCCATACAGTTCCAGAACTGTAGGTTGTAGATGTTCATGTCAACTTCAGGGATCTCAGGTCTCGATAGAAACGCACTGATGGGTAACTTGTCATACAGTGCTCCATACTCAGGTAGATATGTTTCAAAGTAAAATGCCCTGCCTGGGATTGACTTTGCAGTCACCCAGACGCCTTCTACAAATTCACCGTAACCATCCTGTAGGTCTCTAAGGTATTCTTTCCGTACCCAGACTTTTTGAGAGGGCAAATTACAAATAAGATTCATATCAATCTTCGTATACTAAACACTCGGGTTCTGACGGGTTCTGATCGCAATAGAGTTCAAGGAAGGTAGGATCGTGATGGTCACCTGCTTCGATCTCTTTCTTATGGTTCTCAGCATACTCCTCCAATTCGCGAAGTTCTCCTTCAACGTGACGACGCATTTGGGGGTTAGTTGTTGGGTCTTGAAGGATTTCTTTATCCTTCTGGATGTGTTGTTCGATATTTTCCATGTGAAACGTACGCAATGTACAAAACTATTTATTTACGAACGCTATCCCTAATTAATTCTAAGGTGGTGGTTACCCCTTCTTTATTCCATGTATGTGATAAACCTGCTACCAAATACTTACCAGAATAGTTCTTATCTTCCTGAACCTTACCGTTATCACCTTTACCAAGAGGGATTATGACGCTCAAAACATCGCCAGCAGCAATCGCTGTGTTGCCTGCGACTTGAATACGGAGACACACTGCACGGATCATAGAATATCTGGCAGCAGCATATGTTCCGACTTCTAGAGTGTCAGCGTCAGCAGTTGCAGCACCAGCGTTAGGATCACCAGCAGGTTGACCGTTTACTTCTTTCTGATCTTTAAGACCAGGTAGGATTCTTAATTTTGTTCTTGATGGGAAAAACTCCTCGTACTCCTTCATCAATGCGAGAGGATTACCTTTCTCCAGTGTGGACATCTTGCCGAACAATTTACTGAGCACTGACTCACGAGGTCCAGTGATTGTTCCACCTCCACCACCGCTGGTATCCTGTGAAACCGCAGATCGTGTCATGATAGGGAGCATAATACCCTGAGTCACATTCTTCACAGCACCAACTCTTAGTTTTTCTAAGATATTAGTTCTATCAGGATATGCGAGGTTGTTGATGAGGTACATATTCCTCTCAGAGTCCTGCTCACCAACGTTTGACTGCTCGTAGGTATATACGACACCAATTTCTTTCTGCTCACACATACCATCGATGCTCTTAAAGTTGAATCCTTTTCTGTTTTCAAAGAATAAGAATCCAGACTGTGTTTTTGATCCCTTTCCAGATGTAGAGCGAGTTACCTTATCACATAGGTAGTTGATAAGATCAACAGGTCTCCAGTTAGGTGAAACAAAATTAACTTTAGAACAATTTTCTATAGCACCATCATGTTTAATTTTCTTTTCACCTTTCAAAAATTCTTTGATAATGTACTTGGGAATACTGTCTCTATCTTTTGTAGCAGGACCAAAGGAACCAAACACACGGTTCACTTCATTATTAAATGACTCTGTGCTAACAACATGCAAAATGTAAGAAGACGTTCTCTCTGTTTTCGTTACACTAGCAATCTTAAATACTTGCCCTGTCCACTTCAATGCTGTACCTTTAGATGCATCTGTAACTATCTCAAGGTGTACGATCTCACCACCTCTGAGGAAGTTAATGAAGTCAACAGATTCAATGATAGATATATCTAATCTACAAAATGGTGAGTCGATTGACTCGTACCAAATAAATTCCGCAGCAAGTTGCCTGATGTCAAATGAGTTCTTCTTATCTTTCTTGAACTTATCTGACAATGCATTCGTAATTCCACCACCATTCTGCCCTGAAGGGAGTGTGATGGTCAAATCTTTCAGTTCGTATCCTTTTGCTGCTGACATTGATTATGATAACAGTGCTGGTGGGGTCGTGTGCTCCTGCATAAGACCAAACCTCGGTATCATGTATTTAGTTGCCGCTTGCTCCCTTTGTGGTAGACCAATGAGTTGTGGCAGGGGTGGTGGACCCTGATCAACTGGTGGTGGTACATCAACAGGAGGAAGTGCTGCTACCTCTGCTGAATCAGCACCCTTGCTTGCTGCTGTCTCGATACGTTCGTCTTGTCTCTGTTGTTGTGCGGTGATAGTTGAACCAGTGTTATGCTGTGGTGCACCAAGATTGGAAAGGTGTTTCGCATCACCCGTACCCTTACCTTTGATCAGACTGATGATAGGTTCAGCACGTCTTCCGACTTGACCATACCATGCACTGTCTCTGAGTTCTTCACCTGCTTTATTATAATCACCATTCTTAAAGTATGATACAAACTTAGGGAATCCTTGATACCAAGAAGGACCCATGTTGAATGTCAGGTCAATCAGTGCTGCTTTCTGTTGTGCAGATGCCTTTTTATATCCAGGGATATTACGTGCCTGCTGTTCATGATGCTTGAAATCTTCATCAAACAGCGAATCAGCACGAGACTTAGTGATCTTTTGACCAATACCCATCCCTCTGACATCTGCTGGTGATCCAGCATCAATCAGGTGACCATAACCAACTGTGGGGAAACCTCTGCTGTCCTTATATACATCTAATCTCAATCCTTCATGGATCTTGATCATGTCCTTAGCAAATTTTAATTCACCACCAGCAGCAAATCCTGGGAGATTAAATCCACCACGCGCTGCCTCACCCATACGCTTACCTGTAAGTCCAGGGTTCGCTCTGGTAGCAGGAGTATCAAATGGTACGACAAATGCACCACCGCTTGCAAATCCTTTATATCCTACCCATTCTGTACCATGACCAATAAATGATGTTGACCTACCGCCATCTAGTGATACAGGATAACCAGACTGAGGACCAGTAATCCATCCACCCTTCGCTCTTGATACATATCCACCCTTCGCCTTACCTTCCTTATTGCCTGTGTCGTCATCCTTTTGGAAGACTTCCATAATTTTCTGGACTGCTTCAAACATTTTGAAGAACGGTGCCAGAATCAGTTCTAGTGCGTCAGCACCAAACTTCTTAAGTCTATCAACATATGGTGAGAAGAACGAACCAACCTTGGTGAATACTTCACCAAAGAATCCCATTGCACCATCAAACTGTTCTTTCAGTTGTCCAACAACCTTACCAAACATGTCGGACACACCTGCCCACAGTTGTTTGATAGGTTCAACTACAAAACTAAGTGCCGATTCAATCGGACCTTTTGCACCCTTGACCTCTGATGCTGATTTTGCTGAATCTTCTTCTGCCTTCGCCTTGATCTCATCAGCAGAATACATCAACTTGTCTGCAAGTGCTTTCTCTTGCAGTGATGCTAGTTCTTTTGGATCAAGATCTAGTGTGGAGAGAACTTCATCTGTGTCGAAGAGATTTCCACCATAATCATCCATACCCTCTTCGTCGTTCTCGACGGTGGGTTCACCCTCTTCATCACCTTTACCTTTGAACATGTTGTATGCCAAGGCACCAACACCAATGGCAGCACCAGTAAGTAATGCTGCTTTGGGGTTCTTAATTAAGAACTTACCTGCCTTGAATACACCTTTGGCAGCAATCTTACCAAAGTTGAATAACATCTTTGCTACGTTTTTCAGTAGCAGAAGTACGGGTTTAACAACAAACTTGATACCACCCTTGAGGAGTAGTTTCAGTCCCAACTTAGCAAGTGCAGGACCAGCAAAGATACCTGCCAATACCAAGAAGAACTTACCAATACCCAACAATCCTTTTAAGGATGTGGGATTCTCCATGAAATCAGACAGACCACCAAGTGCGAAACCTGCTAAGAACTTAGCAGTATTCCATACAAATGTAGCGATCTTACCCACCACATCCATGATCTTTTGTACTTTATCTGGATTCTTCGCTATCCAATCTAGTGCAGCGAATCCAACCAGTCCCATGAATAGTTTACCTAGACTGGCGAGGAATCCTGCAATACCTGATGCAACTTTACCTGTGACATATCCAGCAGCAAATCCTACACGTCTAGCAAGGTTTGGTTTTTCTACCTCTGCCTCAGCGAGATCATCTGCCTGTCTACCTTCTTCTTTCTTCTTTGCTCTTAAATCTGCTCTATCTGCTGCTGCCTTATCATCTGCGGCATCCTTCTCTGCATTTACAATACTATCAGCAGACTGAATCTGTGCCGAGATACCTGACTTAAATGTTTCTGTCATGCTCTGCAACATGACACCAATACTATTAACAGACGCACCAATACTATTCAGAGCGGATCCCATCTTAGTGAATCCAGCATTCTGAACTGTGACCATCTGGTCTACATTTGCATTTGAAACTGCCGATTTAGAGATCCCCTTTGTGGAGATCATCTTATACAGTTTAGCTCTTGGTACGGATGTTGTTGGTTTTGCCATCAGCAGCGGTTAATCAGGGGTGATGGGTTAGGACGTGTTACGAGCATGGGCATGGATGCCATATTCTGTCCTTGGCGGTTCACTTGTTGCAGCATAACGATTGCATGACTACCGCTCATTTGGCGATCTATAGAGGCACCAATACTTGCAGAAGAAATTGCAGGGAGACTTCCAGTCTTATTTAGGGCGGCACCGTCAGAATACTGAATACCACCTACTGCCTGTTCAAGTCCTGAGAAGTACGAGTCACCTTGACCCATATTTCTTGCTTCAGGTGCGTAGGTTTTACCCTTCATGGTTTCATTACTGGCAGTTTCAGGTACCCACTTGCTACCATCCCAAACAACAGGTTTACCTTTCAGTGTTGCCTGCTGTCCTACCTTTCTATTGGGTACAGTGCTTGCCTGTGCACCTGATGTTGCAACCTTCTTAGTTGTACCAGCACCAGTTAAGTTCTCCCAGTGCCATGCTTCATGTCCATCAGGATTATCAGTCTCATATCCAGGGATCTGAGTAAATCCAAACTTACCAGCATTCTGTCTCAACCACTTATATGCACCGTTTGTATACCACAAGTCAACAGCACGACCCAAACCATGATTAGATGTTCCAGGATATGCAGCAGTTCCAGGTCCAAGTTCGTTGTACAGTTCTTGCTGTCTTTGATATGTTCTATAGGATGAATTGATTCTAAAGGCAGTGCCCATCTTGAATCCATCTGCCGCCGCTGCCGCCATCATCGCCTTAAATTGAGGCGCGATGCTCTTCGCTAGTTTGTGACCATTACCAATGTCAGCAAGTGCTTCATTTGGTAACTGACCATTCTTAAATTCACCACCAGCAGCAAACTTATCCCAATCTCGCATGGGATCCTTTGCTTGTGGTTTAACCACTGTAGGTTCGAGATATTTCTTATTTCTCTCGTTCTCTTTCTTAACAGCACCACCACCAGCACGTTCAACAGGTCCACCTTCCTCTCTAAATGGACTTGTCAACCAGTTCCATGCCTTTCCTGCTTTATCGGCAATAAACTGGGCACCACCCAATACCATCTTGATACCTTTAATAATAGTATCAATAGCAGCACTGAATACAAAATCATTAAATCTCTTCAACCAGTCCATTGCTGGTTGTATAAAGTCTAAGAATCCAATGATCCAGTCCAAGAAAGGTTGGTAGAACTTTAGAACATTATCAATCATCTTGAGAGTATTCTCTTTCAACCACTCTCGTGTATTTTCAAACCACTTGAATAAGTGCTTGAATGCACCCTCTACCAGAGGTGCCAACTTCTCACCTAACCATCCACCTGCCCACTCTCCGATCATAGAACCGAGAATAGGTGCCAAAGGACCAATAAACGGACCTAACAATGCTGTCGCCATAGCAGCACCAGCAAGACCACCTGCTGCTACACCAACGCCGCGGCCAACCGCTTCTGTGTTTGTTTTGCCTGCTGCCAATGCATCCTGATATGCTCCCAGACCAGACATGATTGACATTGCACCCGCACCGACCTTTGCGAGTTTGGTTAATCCTTTTGCTCCTCCAAGTTTTTTAAGTCCGCCGCTGAATTTCTTCATCAGCTTGCCGACTTTACCCTTGAGTTTTCCTAGTCCTCCACGACCGCCTACCTTACCTTTGAAACGGTTCTTTGCTGCTTTGTCACCAAATCTTCTTTGGTATCTCTTACGTGCTTCCTTGGATGCGTTTCTAGTTCTACCTTTTTGTCTCTGTTTGTTTTGTCTGTTTGTTCTATTGTTACCTTGTCCATCTTGACCACCCTGGTCCTGATTGAAGATGTCAAACAGCATCGACAATCTACGGAAGTCTTTAACTAACTTCCATGGGAAAAATACTCTGGACGCTGCCCAAATAGAGGCAAGTCCAACAAACATCTGACCGATGCCCGTAACACCCTCCCAGATGCGTTCACCAGCAGACTTATTCGGATCACCACCGAATAACTTAGTGATACCATCAAATAGAGAGTTGACTCCAAAACTTAATATCTTCCATCCAAACTTCACCCACCCAGTGATGAAGTTGATCATGTTCTGGACTTTTTCTGGATTCTTTGCAATCCAATCTAATGCGGCAAACAGTCCTAGTTGTGCCAGCAGTGGCATCAGTAAATTACCGATACCTTTGAAAATAGACAAGAATCCCTTGAGTCTTCCACCTTTCTCTTTCTTTACCTTTTCTTCTACACCCTTCTTATCTTCTTCTGTGGGTTCTGCCTCAACTTGTGCCTCGGCAGCATCATCCGTCTCTCTTCCTGTATCTTTTCTCTCTACTCTTGCTAATTCTCTACGACGTTCTAGTTCTGTCTTAGAAGTTCTAGTAATAACCTCAGCATGTTCCTGACCCTTCTCACTGAGATATTGTGTCTGGAACTCTAGAAGTGTATTGAATGCGGTGAGTTGTTCACCAATATGAGTTAAACTTGCACCAATGCGATTGGTTCTCTGAATGTTCTGCGTAAAGCCAACAGAAAGTCCTGTACGGTCCTGAGGAGGACGTACAGCAACATAACTTCTGACTTTAAGTTTTGCCATTTACATCGATTGACGTTGTTGAGCCTTTTGTCTTGCTTCCTCTTCTTTGAGGTGAGCAAGAAGTAAGTTCACATATACATCACGTTCCCAAGGCATCATATTTTCAAGTTCAGTTAGACTGTACTTGTGATGTTGCATCAGAGCAAAATTGACTTGATACAGATTCAACAGAGAATCATGCATCAGTGCTATCCGAAAAAAGCGGCGAGACCTTCCAGTGGGATAGTGCTCACGACTTTCGTCTTAGGATTTTCTACTTCAAGATCATGACGAAGTTTGGGAATCGTATCAAAGAACTGTTGAACCTTTTGGAACTGTTCAGAGTTCAAACCTTCGATAAAGTCTTGTGCTTCCTTCAGAGTGAAAGAATCATAGATCTCTTCTTCATCGTAGATCTTATCGATACACTGAGCAGAAAGTTTGAACATATCTTCAATAGATGGTTCATCTTTCATGTTGGAGTCAATAAAGAAGTCCATAGAAGGATACTTCATCTCCATTTTGATCTTGCCGTCAAGATCAATGTGTGTTGTGTGGTTCTCAGGAATGGTAACTTCGATATTCTGCAGAGGTAGTTTTACATCTACAGTCGTCTTGTTATCATCAGGACACGTAACCACGAATTCACTAATTTCACCAACTGCTTTTGCACGAATGCGGAGAAAGATATATTCAATCTCAAAGGTTGGTAGTTTGTCCAGGTTTTTCTTCAAGTCAGTGCAGTTCTTGATAATTGTCTTCACTGCGTTCACCATTTCTTTCTCTTGCTGAGATTCCATGGCGAGGTAGAGAAGTTTTTCTTCTTTTACCAAGAAAGGACGATACTTAACTTTCAGTCCTGTTACGGGCAATGTGCACTCGTATTCAGGAATTGCTAACTTCGGTAATGGCATAATTATTCACAATGTCATAAAGTTATTTAGACGTTAAATTCCAAAGTCATTTACTTCGGATTGCTCCGTGTCTCCACCGAGACCATCAATACCAAGAAGTTTAGATATACCACTAAATCTATCGATAAACTTATCAGGTTGGTTCGCCCATCCTAGATTTTCCATAACAGTGTCAAAACGATACCTCTCGTATGCAAACTCAACGTCCATCTTCATAATGGTTGTGCTTTCATTGTTTAGTTGCATGACACTAATATTAGTGGGGAATGCACCTAATAGTTGCCACACACCTGTAACTCTGTTCAGACGTGTAGTTGGTGCCGATGCAACAGGTCCACCTTTTGACTGGTCTCGATATACAACGTTACTACCCAATTCCCACTTTTGAATAAGAATATTCGTAGTGTATTGATCATAGAAACCAACACGGTTCTCCTGATCACCTGCTGTTTCTAGCATCCACTGCTCAAAGATCTGTCTCAACCAGAGATCTTTTGTGATCAAAAATGAGATCGTGATAGGTGAGTTAACCTGTCCAGTTGCATATTTTCTAGAGATACCATGATCCCTAACTTCACCAGTGGTTACCTGTCTGCTGGGTACAGTTACATCATCAGCAGCAAAGTTGACGTATTCATACCACTTACGGAAATCATAGGTAGGACGATCTCGGATAATAGCAGGAAATCCGCAGAAAACTGAATATAGATTAGAACGAGCAGGTTCCGCACCACCTGTGCGTACCCACTGCATAAATTCAGTAAATGAATTAGGTGTGGTAAATGCCACTATAAACGACTCCAAACAAATGAACTGGGTATGTCGATACTTCGACCCATAACAGTGCTAACGAACTGCTCTAGTGGCAGTTTGCCAATATCTTCTAATTCTTCCCTAGGGACCTTATAGAATCCACTAGCATTAGATATTAAGTATTTATGATGGCAGCGGCGAGGATATGAAATAGCACCCGCTTTGATAGATTTACCTACTGCAACCCTATTTGTAGGTCTTAAATAGTGTAGATTACCACCTTCAAATCTATTCTGACTTACATCAACGTCTGTGATAAGTGTCATCGGGTACTTATCCCAGAATTTTAGTTTATCGGCGTATTCTGCTTGATATGAATAGAACACGACATCACCAAATGCAGGCATGCCATCCAGAGGTTCCAGGAGTGCTCTTACATTATCCCTAAACCATGGTTTGCTTTTACGTGTGTCTCCCTGACGGGCGATAACGTCTGTGTATACGCTCATACCTTTAGTTCTTTTTCGGTGAGTATCATAAATTGCATGCGGCGGTCAGCACAGTATTCTTCTGCTGCTTTCCACTTCGCTTCATTCACTGCATAAGTTTTCACTTCTGACAAGTATTTCTTCGTGACCCTCTTTTGTCTTTTCGGCGGAGCAGTTTGCCTTTTGGGTTTAACTTCGATAATGAACTTCTCAGTCCTTCCACTCCGTGTTCTGACTCGGACGTAAAAGTCTGGAAAATAGCGATGAATCCTACGGTCAATAGGAGATACATATGGAATAATGATTTCTTCACTGCCCCACTCCAATACATTGTCGTTTTTATCACACCAGACCATGAACTTTCTTTCCCACAAACTCCTATAAATAATATTTGTGGGATCACCTTTATATTTTTGTGGATGCGATGGTCTGTATTTTCCAGTATAACTCATGGCATTAGTATTTCCCAGGGTAAAACCAGTAGGAACAACATCAAACGGTAGTCGTGAAGCGGTAGGAGACGATATGTCTTTTCCAACGCAAGCGATGGACTACCTTAAAATTGATATTTATGACTCCAAGTCTAACAACCCTTACAGTTATATAGGGGGTGGTGGACCAGGGCGCACGTCTTCTGGTAGAGCGAAAGAAACAATATATTTGTACCTTCCTGCAGGTCTAACCGAAACATATACTACTAGATACAACCAGGTCGCTGTTGGCGGTGGTGGTCAAGCAGTAATGAAAGGTATTAAGGATGGTACAAGTGATATTGGGAATACTATATCATCTGCAGCTGAACAACTCAAGTCGCAACTTGCTGGTCAGGTTGCCGCATCAGGTGTAAACCTCGCTAACTTAGGGCAAACTAACTTGTCATTCAATGACATCACTGCTCTCTCAGCAAAATCAATTCTAAACCCGTACGAAGAGACAACATTCCAAGGTACGGACTATAGGAAGCATAACTTTACGTTTAGACTTGCGCCGAGGAGTCCCGAAGATGTTGTTGCGATTACAAAAATTATACAAACACTCCGTGTATCCATGCTACCTGGGAAGAATGGTTCTTCTGGAGGTCAGGGTGATTTATTTACTGCTATTGATAGCGGAGCTGGAAGAGGTGATAGATGGCTCACGATTCCAGACTTCTTCCAACTGAGTATCGTAAGGTACAAAAACAATGGTAATGAGGTTTCTGACAAGATGGACAAACCAGAAACGTTGTCCTTCATGATGAAATTCCCCACTAAAACTGTACTGACTAATATGTCAGTCAATATGACTCCTGACGGTCAACTGAACACACTCAGAAACGGTGCTACAGGTGACAATGATGACTATGATTATGGTCCTTCGGCGTACGATCTAACTCTCCAGTTCGACGAAACCGCCTTCCTCACCAGAGATATGCTTACTGATCAATGAGTAATTATTTTTCTTATCTGCCAAATGTATATGTACGTTTGGATAGTATTCGCAAACAGGGAGTAGATCCCTACGTTCAAGCGAAGAACTTGTTTCGTCGTATTAAAATCAGAGATGATTTAAGCGGTGCTCTTCTTGGTTTCCAACAATACTCTGTACAGGGTAATGAGAGACCAGATAACGTCGCTGAAAAGGCATATGGTGATCCTAAACTAGATTGGGTTATTTTGCTCGCTAACAACGTCATCAACGTTTATGATGAGTGGCCAATGAGTGAATCTGAACTGATGGATTACGTGGAAAGAAAATATAAACAGAATCCTGCTGTTATTCACCATTATGAAACTGTAGAGATTAGAAGTCCTCAGGGAGACCTACTTCTTGATGCTGGTATTGAAGTAAATGCAGATTTTCAATATACAGACTCAGAGGGTAGAGTTTACTATGATAAGGTAAGACCTGTTTCTAACTATGACTACGAATTGAATGAAAATGACTATAAACGCAATATCTACCTTTTGAAACCAGCATATCTTGCTAACTTTATTTCTGAATTTACTGATTTGGTCGAATATCTACCAAATGACGAAGTTGATGAAGATGACCTTAAAAAGACATTTAGTGTTATCGACGAATCCTATCTAACTGACAAAACTGTCTATTCTAGCGATATTGGTCGTGTAGCAGTCACGAAGAGAGCATCGGAGGCAGATTATGGTGATAGAGAGTTTGCAACAACTCAGGCGGGTGCAAATGTAGCATTTACTGTTGCTGAGCAACAGGAAGCATCAGGCACGGTTACCGATTCTGGCGTATATGCTGGAACAACGGATACGTCGTCTACCAGCGGTAGTAGCAGCGAGAGCAGTTCCAGCAGCGGTTCTTCTAGTGGTTCCAGTGGCAGCAGTGGCAGTTCTGGCAGTTCTGGATCTAGTGGTTCTAGCGGTAGTTCTGGCGGATACGGCGGAGGATATTAAAAAAAGAAGCACTCTTCAGTTTCCTGAGGAGTGCTTTTCTTCTTGCCTTGGCACTACGAAGTGCTTGAGGTTTAAGCTTTCTTTTGGGGTTTTTGTTTGAGTGGTGTTGCCAATTTGGAGTAGTCATGTCTTTCCCTGAATGCTTCTAGAGTGGGATTATCATCCCATTCCCATGTGTCGCCTTTACTGTTCACGAATTGCTTTTTAGTCATAAGAAATAACCTTTATCACTGCAGTATTGTAGTGTTTCTTTCAAATTGCCAATGTGACGAGATCCCAACGTAACCTGAGGATACGTTGCTTCGGAACCAAATTCTGCTTCAAACGCTTTTTGCGTAAAATGCTGGTTTAGTCTATATTCCAAAAACTCACTTCCTAGATGTTTAAGGAGTGAGGCGATTCTATCACACTCTTGACTGCCGTTGCTGTAGATTACCGCTGCGCCGTCAATCACGTTGCCTCCAATCGTCTGGTTTGTCTCTTTGGAACCAATCCACTATTTCATCTGCACCCTCAAACCCCGTTTTATGATTAGATGGGTCGGGGTCACCAATTCCCATCTTATTCATAAAATCATCCATGGATCCCTCCTGAATGTTTTGTGATGCTTGTCTTCTTGCCTGCCTTAACCAATCGCGAGCGGTGGTATGTGCTTTAGCAAGTTTTTCTGCCCAGATCATGTCCTCAATAGGAACCGTCTCTGAGTTTGCAATACACCTGCAAATAGACTCCAGTCGGAGTCGATACTGAGTTGAAAGCATAAAAACCTTCTTAGTCAGGACTATTTAGATAACTGATCAATCATATCAGTCATACGACTGACTTCACCCTCTGCAGTTGCACGACGATCTTCGAGAATATCAAGGATGTCAGCACAGATGACATCAGATGCCACATACTCGTTAAGGTACGATTCAATCGATTCCTTAAGATTGCGGTATCTGTGCCATTCTGGTGAATAAGGTTTATAGTGTGTCATGATAAATTTTTGAAAAACCCTGGGGGCGAAAAAATACCCCGAATTTTTTTCCGCCGATATTTGAAACTAAAAGTCAAATAATATATGGGTCTAGTGATGATGGTGATGCCTGCACCTTACTGGTACACGCTCCGTCCATCTACGGACCCAACCTGGTCTGTACCTACCGCTGCGACTGTAGTCGCCTGGGATGTACTCTTCATGTTGAACGTAGTCAAAGCAATGTCTACGTTTAGGGACATGATAGTACGACCTTTCTACATGTACATGATGATGATGGTGATCCTCTGTGAAAGGTTCCCAGAACTCTGCCCAAGTCAGAGCACTTGCGGGAGTTGCCGTAGCGGCAAGGAGGATGGGCAGAGCGAGGAATTTCATTACAGTTCGGCAGCTAGATCTTCAAAGTAGGAGAGGTCAGGTTCATCTGAACTCTGTTGTACTGATTCTACACGATCACCAAACCCACTTGGAACCGACCCTGTGACACTTTGTGCACTGGGTGTGATGTCAGGAGAGTTGAAAGAACCACGTCCTTCAGACTCATCTTCCAATGACTCATCAACACGAGGAGTAGAACGCTTGTTCAACACCATGCTGAGGCGAGTCTCAAGTTCTTCGTAGGACTTGAAGTTGGATGGGTCAGTGAACTCCTTGAGAGAGTATTCCTTATTATAAATGTCTTCCAATTCAGCGTCACTGAACCCACCGAGGGTGCCAGGACGATCAAACTCAGACTTATCATAGTTCCAGAACCCAGCAACCTTTGTGATCTTCAGTTTGAAGTCAGCACCCTTCCAGAAATCGAAGGGGTTGATGGGAGTCTCATCTTCAAATTGTGGTTGTGCAGCAGCGACGATCTTGTCGTGGATCTTCTTACCATACTTGTAGAGGAAGACTTTGCCTTCGTTTTCAGGGTGAAGAGGATCACGAACAACATAGATGTTGCTGTAGTAGGACAGTTTACGCTTTTGCTTACGTGCAACCTCCTTGTCAGCATCAATGCCGCTGTTCCATAGTTGACGGTTGAGTTCTCCAACGGGATCCTTCTGACCAAGAGTAGTCAAAGAGTTCTCGATGTACCAACCACCAGGTCCCTGGAATGCATGACTCCAGACCTGTGCCCATGGCAGATCGCCATCCGTCTCGGGCAGGAATCGGATAACAGCATAACCGTTACCGCTCTTGTCAACCTCTGGTTTCCAGAGGCGTTCGTCAACCTTAGATCCACTGGGTTTGTTCATCTTCTCAATAGCATTGCTAAGGGAAGCAAAAGACGAACCGCTGGACTTCTTAAGTGATGCGAATGACATAATCGTATTCTCCGTATTTGTATTGTGGTGTGTTTGCCACCGTATTATGATGGCATATTATATAGGTTGTGTCAACCCCCCTCATTGAGGATTTCCACTTTCCATTCTTTAAGTTTGGTTTCCATCTGGTCTAGGACCACAGTGAGGTCCATGCCACCAGAATATACCTGAGAGATGGAGTCAATGCGATCCTTCATGTCACGCACCGTACCATCCTGCTCTTCCTCCTGCACATGGTGTGCTGCTAATGCCAGACGTGCATAAAACACTTTCTGTTTAGCGATCAACTCCAACGTCTTGTTGATGTGATCCAACCTCTGCTGAGGAGAAAACTCCTGAAGTTTATTACTCATCTTCAGGAGTTCTGTGTAAGTAGTCTGAATATCTTCGAGTTCTGTACGAACTACTTCTGAATCAAAAAAGTCTGTCATAGTGGTAACACTCCCCTGCTCGTGCGCTTGATATAATTCAACTGCTGAGCATTATACTTGATTTTATCTTTAAGTGGTTTGGAAATTAGTTTACTAGCAGTCTCAACCTCAATCTCAAATTCATCACAGATAGATGTGACTGCCTCGATGTAATTGACGAGACCATTAGATTCCTTGACTACTTTCTCAACCAGTGCTGAGAATTTTGCTTGTGTCATAAACTTTTCTTCGATCTCTTTCATTGTATAACCTCGATGTTGAGGTGGGACACACCGTTATAAAAAATGTTTCCTGTTGGAAACCAGTTTGCCGCTACCGTAATTCTATCACAACTCTCCTCGTTTTCGGTTGCTTTGTGACGAATAGTCGGTGGGAAAACAATATATCTACCAGGCACAGTAGGTTCCTCGTGAGTTAAATTGAATGTATCATCCCACTCTCCTGCAGGGAAGGGCCAGATGTTTGTTTTATCATAATAAGGATTAGGATAGTACCACTTGGTTGTACCAGTAGTACCACTCACATAATAATTACTACTCATAAAGCAGTTGGGATGTGTGTGATTGTAGAACCAATCACCCTGCTTATTTTTGTTTGCCCAGGCAGATACACATACCATCTTGTTAGGTATGCCCATGCTGTGACTTACTTCTACCATACAGTCCTGCATCCAGTCGAATAGGTAACGTAAGTCTGGGTTTTTATATAGATCACTTCCTCCTGCCCAAATTTCATTGGTATCATTAGGTATAAAAGGAAGTGTTTGCATGACATTATAGATGTCCTCTACCTTATCTTTATCAGGTAGATCAAACTTGAAGAAAGGAATACCTAAGACCTTATCTTCAATCATTTGTTCATCCCCTGCACATAATAACGATACTCCTCGATCCAGTCAATGAGTTTGTTCATGTATGGGATCTTGTCATAACGTTGTTCGACTTGGATCTGTCCATCTTCAGCGACAGATAGTGTCACCAGTTTATCAACCTCGACACCAGTCAATTCATAATACATGTAAGCGTACGCTGCTTCCTGCACAAAGAACTTCTCCAACCACTCAACTTTCTTCAAAGTCTTTGTAGTCTTGAAGTCAATTACAGCAAGCTCGCCATCAAACTCAGCAATGCAATCAACGCGCCCAGCGATACCAAGGCGAGCAGAGTGAAGAGAGGTTTCAAGACAGTGAATAGGACCAATACGATCAAGAGTCGAACGACTAGCCCTGAAAAGGTAG
>MDTE01146079.1_pt1 | contig 19614 bp, 15 predicted proteins | sample 811231 | NCBI WGS metagenome assembly MDTE01 (sample SAMN05326651, study PRJNA326480) | marine metagenome | isolation source: seawater | place: Indian Ocean: Red Sea | collected 2010 | reverse complement strand
CATGTACCCATTAAATGCCATCCACTATCCTGCACTAGCGGATCAACCAAAACCTCAACTGCCCCAGCCGCCTCACATAATTCTTGGGCCCGTGCGATTGCAAACGGCATCATCTTTTTGCTGTTTGCTCCTAACCGGTAACGCACAAGGGGGGCAGGTATTCCATCCGCATCGGTAAGCTGCGGATCAATCGTGACCCGGTTTATTTCCTCCGGAAGATCTTCGCCCATCACCGTAATAGTGATTGCATGACGATAAATTTTTCCGAGTGCACGATGATGGCCCGCTCCCCATGCCACTGGAACTCCAGATAAGCCTCCATTCGCAGTAGTCAACGGACCAACACTCCGACTGAGCTGCAATTCGAACCCTCGAACGAATCCTCGAGACAGGTCTGTTTCGTAAAACTCCTGGCAATTCATGAGACCACCAAGAGGGCCTCGCTGCGCATCCAACGGTTCATCAAACACGCCCGTCACAAACCCTACCGGGTGGAACATAAGATGAGTTCCGACCAACCCGGAATGGTTAGCCAAACCTTTTGGAAACTGTGACGACACTGAATTGAGCAACAACCTCGGGGTTCCGATCCCATTGGCCGCCACAATAACGACTCGAGCCGTATGCTCGCGCCGGACACCGGCCTCATCCCGGAAAACCACGCCTCGGGCACTACCATTTTCATCAACAGTGACCTCCTCGACCCGAGCATGCGTAATCAGATCAACACCATTTCCCATAGCCATCGGCCAATACGTAACGTGAGCGCTCGACATCGATGCTGTGGGACAACCAATGTCACATGGGCCACAACCATTGCACGCAGATCGGTCATGGCCAAACACCTCACTGATAAGGGCGTTGTCAGACGGCCACCAATGCCAGCCCAATTTATCCAGACCCCGAAAATACGCTTCGCAAGCAACATCAAATCCCAAGGGAGGTGTCTGACGTACACCTCGAGGCGGATTCCCTGGATCCCCAGAAAGTCCAGATACACCAATCATCGAGTCATTTAGTTCATAGAACGGCTCAAGATCCCAATAGGTCAGCGGCCAGTCATCAGCTATGCCATCCAGGGTTCGCACACGGAAATCAGACGGCCGCATACGCGGAAAGTGTCCTGACCAATGCACAGTGCTACCACCCACGGCATTCATCATTAGAGGTCGAATCGGGGTACCCGAGACATTAATCGGGTAGTCCTCTGGCCATCGACGCACATTAGGATCCTTGTGAAATTCTGACTGACGAGCCAATTCGTAGTCAGACTGTCCGTGCGAATATTCAGACTTCTCGATCCACCGCCCCTGTTCCAGACAGGTCACCTTCAACCCATTTCTGGACAAAGACCAAGCCGCCGCCGCCCCCGCAGCACCCGAACCCACAATTAGGACGTCTGACTCAGTCACCCGTGCTGCTCATGTATAACCGTCTTCCACGTTCCCTTGCAGCACGTGTAAGCCAATATGGATTCCGGCACGTGGACCTCGGATTAGTTCCATCGATATACCTCAGGATCAACACTGGCCGGTACTACCCGATCCAACTCGGGCCATATTTCCTCAGGAATTTCGTGAGCCGCCAAGACCAACGTTTGCTCTATTCGACCTGCTCGACTTGCACCTACGATCGTCGACGTAATACGAGGATCTCGCAACGAGAATTGAAGCGCTGCGGCAGCTAAAGGAACCTGATACCGGTCACAAATCTGCTCCAGTTCGTAGGCCCGATTCACGATATCTTCGTCTGCGTCCTGGTACGCATATCGTGGATAGGCCTTCGGCCCACGGGAAAGGATTCCACTACCGTAAGGGGCCGCATTAAGCACCGCTACATTTCGAAGAGCCGCGATCTCTAGCAACGGTTCCGCGGAGCGATTGAGCAGGGTATAGCGATTGTGCGTAACCACTACCTCAAAACATCCCGTCTCAACATACTGTATTTCCTGATCAATAGGTCCACCAGCCACACCCAGATGCTCAATTAATCCCTCTTCCTTCATCGACTGCAAAACTTCCACAGGTCCACCCGGTGCCATAATCGACTCATAGGTTGAGTGTTCTGCATCATGAAGATGCACGAGCTGAAGACGTTCGAGACCTAAAAGATCAAGACTTCGTTCCACGGATTTACGCATCTGCGCCCCGCTGAAATCCCCAGTTTTCAGATCACGATCAGCCTTCGTCCCGATAACCCAACCCTCTGGAATTCCCCCAATTTCCCGTAAAACATTGCCAATCCGCCGTTCACTTTCTCCATCCCCATACGACGCTGCTGTATCGAGGAAATTTATGGGCCCCGTAAACACCTCCCGCAGCATGCCAACAGCCTCATCTTCTGCTACCTCATAGGCAAAAACTTCCGGCATATCTCCAAGAGCAGCTGTGCCCGCAGACAAGGGTGTAACTTGCAGGCCAGTCGTCCCCAGCACTCGAAGCGAAAAATAGTCGTTTGATTTGCTCATGACAGAGCCCTCTTGGTAACAGCGAATGGGAGCGAGAGAGAAATTATGTCTCGGCTGGGAGCACGGCCTTGAACAACTTCCATTGCAAGCAAGACCGTTCGATAGCCTTGCAAAGCAATCCGTCCTTCACCTACATCGAACAACGGTGGCAACCGATCAAGAGCCCCATGTGAAATCTGCTTGATCCGCCGTTGGACCCAGCCGCACAAGCGACCCCATACGGAGCACCAGTCTTCTGGCTCAACCACGAATACCCCGTGACTCAACACGCGCCGCAGCCTCAGCATGCGACTCGACAAAACCAAGTGCAAGCTCCCGTGCACGCTCGAGGTCATGGGGCTCAAGTGCCCCGTCAAGCACAAGATCCAGTAGATATTGCTTAATTGGCTTGATCCAAATTCCCGGCTCTCGATCAAACAATTTCATCAAGGCATGTCCATCAAGCGGGGAATCAAGAGCCGCAACATCCTGTTCAGCTTGTAATTGCTCGCACCGCGCCTGCAATTCCGCCACTCTTGCCAGACCAGCTTCAACCCGTCTTGGACGATAGCTGGTGATATCTGCTCGCGATAACGCAAGAAGGGACTGCAGTTCTTCGCCAGCTTCGCGAATGAAACGGCGAACAGCGCCATCGGTCCAATCTGTCTCGTACGAATTGGCACGCATATGGAAGCGAACAATATGAATTACGCTGTCCATCAATCGTCCGTCAACCTTGAGCCGACGCAGTATCTGAGCCGCAATCCGAGCCCCCCGTTCCTCATGTCCAAAGAACCGTACTCGGCCACGACGAATAGTCTTCGTTTCGGGTTTGCCTATATCATGAAACAGTGCGGCCCAACGAAGTTGGGCTGCGGCGGGAACGCCTGCCACTACCCGCATCGTGTGGCCGAAAACATCCTTGTGCTGTCGTTTTTCTTCCTGCTCGGTTTGTTGTAACGGGATAAGTTCGGGTATCACTAAATTCAGAATTCCGAGTTCAAGCATCATGACAAGACCACGATCAGGCCGGCGGGCCAGCAGAATCAACTCCAGTTCAGCCGCAATACGCTCAACACTGATTTTTGAAAGTTCACGGGCATTACGACGTGCGGCCGCCGCGGTGTCCGCCTCCACTTGAAAATCGAGTTGGACTGCAAATCTCACGCAACGAAGCACTCGCAAGGGATCCTCACGGAACCTTTCATCCGGTAGACCAACTGCCCTGATTTGACCAGCGACCACATCAGCTACCCCACCATGCGGATCAATAATTTGCCCAGACTGAACATCTTGGGCCATCGCATTTACCGTGAAATCCCGGCGACCAAGATCTGCTTCAAGCGACGTTCCAAACTGTACCTCCGGCTTCCTTGAACCAGGTTCGTAAATCTCCGACCTAAAGGTCGTAATCTCCAATTTCTGTTCTTCGAAAATGACGCCAATCGTCCCAAATCGCTCACCAACCGAATAGATGTCGGAAGCACCAGCACGTCGAGCAAGTACCTTGATACGGTCAGGATGGGCGTCAGTCGTAAGATCAATATCGTGCGGAGGACGTCCCATCAGTCGGTCACGAACCGGACCTCCGACAAGGTATAAATCGAAACCGGCCTGTCTAAACACGCGTGCAAGACGTCCAGTAGGATTCATAAAAATGTCGCCTAACCTAGGCGGGACGAGACCAATACCAACTGATTCCCCGCAATTTCCCAGCCATCCCACCAACTGATCTTACACGTTCATTTAGTCGACTCAGAATTTCTCGTGGGCCGCCAAGCAGTCGACGAATCCCAACATCTACCACAAACATGACAAGAGCAATCACCAACAAGTGGGACCGATCGAATCGGTTCTCAGGACCGTGGAGCTTCGGCAACAACGCCACATCACTCAAAGAGTTAAGTTGCACACCGCCCGTCAGCATCGCGACCCGACGCAGCACGTTAGGATCAGCGTTAACACGGCGAGTATCACTAGCTTCAGAAACCACTACACCGCCCACAGCACCAGTCCGATCAGCAGACGTCATTGTGTCAACCCGAATCTCGTAAACCCCAGACTCCATATCACGAAGTTCAGCCCGGTACCGACCGGGAGCGGTCTGTACGGCATTGACCTTTCGATCTTTTCCACCAGAACCAATTATGGATATTTGCACGTCACGCCCATCGACAAACTGAAGATTTATGTCAAACCAATCAACCGTGATCTGTGTCAATCCGTCGGCATAACTTGCTTCAACATACGGCACCCCTCCACGAATCCCTCCAGGCGGCGGAGCCGCCCAATCTGTCGCCTGACCAAGAAACGTTGACATCTCCCACTTGCGCCAATCGCTCGCCCAATGCGCACCGTCATCGGACGTCCATGCCACAGCACGACCACGACCAAAATGCCATTGCGCAAGGATTGGATCGTTTCGATCGGAAACCAACACTAATTCCGCTTCAGGTTTCGGACGCGTCCGAACAAACCCGGCCAACTCAGGAAAAACCTGACCGGAAAGTTCGCCGGAAAACATCGGACTTGCAGCACGAAGCCTCGGCTGAAATTTGTACTCGGCAATTGCATACTGGCCAGCAGTTCGCGCTTCTGCTGTTAACACCCTCGGGATCGCCTCAGGATCAGGCACAAAGTAATAGCGCCCACCACCAATCCTGGCGATCTTCCTGAGAAGTTTCTGATCAGAATCCTCCCCAATCGCGATTGTGGAAACAGTCATATCCCGTCGACGCATCGATCGGGTCAGACTCTCGAAATCGCCATGGTGAGCGCGTCCATCGGTCAAGAGAACTACATGCTTGATCGATGCATCAACCTGATCCAGCCGGGCTCGTGTAAAAAACATTGCACGATAGAGGTCTGTCGACGTACCCATCTTGATGCCGCGAATACGATCGATGACAGCAGCAACCTGATCCGCCGAAGTAAGTTCACGCGGCGGGACCACCCACTGCGAATCCAGATCGAAAGCCAGCACGCCAAGAACATCTCCTTCGTCTAACAACTCCGCCGCATCAACGGCGGCCTCAACTGCTAGATCAAACTTGGCATTCCCCTCACTTGTCCCCACAGCCATACTGGTCGACTTGTCAATCACCAGTATCAAGGCTAGACGAGGTTCGGGTCTATCTTCGGCAGGGTCGGACCACACCGGCAAAACATCATCAAATGCAGTCCCAGAATATCCACCTACGGCATAACTATGCGGCCCACCCATAACAATTAGTCCGTGGCCGGCTGCCACATAGCTCCTTAAAGCATCGATAGATCTCGGACCGAGGGATTCAGCAGACACATCTGCAAGAATCACCACATCATGCGCCGTCAAATTATCGTCATCCAGGTTTTCTGGCTGGACCCATCGGGCTTGTCTCCCATCGGCCAATAGCGTCGCAGCTACATCGTCATCGCTCCCTACAACAAGCACACTGACTGGATCCAGCACATGAACGAATGTCTCAGCAACGTTGTTGGATAAACGACTATCGCCATCCTCTAACAGCTCTCCACGGAGCCGATGAAATCCTGGGGCAAGATCTAATACGCCTACTCGATATGCATGTGTGCCAGCAGCTATCGAAATTGAAGTGTCGCTGACCAGCTGGCTCCCGTCCCAAATCCGAAGACGTGCCGAGGTCTTTCGTGGAGATTCAACCCATACTCCAATCTCAGGCCTCGCACCAACTCGAACTTTTTCAGGGACTTCCAGCAGGAGTAGGGACACATCGCTGTTCCGCACAACATCGACCGGAAAAACGGATATCGGCACACCATTCGCAGCAGACATATACGCCGACGCTTCCAGAGCCGAACTATCACCAGTTCCGTCAGATATAAGCACCAATTGGCCGCCAGCCTCCGGGTCTAGCAAACCCAGACCTGTGGCTATGGCCGAGGCGTAGTCAGTACCACGACCATCTACGCGGTCGGATAGACCAGGAGCGGCTTGAAGCCTCTGGGGCACCGAAACCACCTTTGCTTCAGCACCGAACTGAATTACACCCACACGTCCTTGGTGATCTGTACCCGAGAGATATTCATCAATAATCTCACCGGATTTGATCCACTCTGAAGTCAACATACTGTCCGACGTATCCACCAGGAAAACTGTGGCCGGCCGACTATCACTCCCAATCCAAAACCCGGCCATTGCCAAAACCAGAGCTGTTAGCACGACTCCACGAACACCCGTTGCCAAGACCAGCCGTAACTTGGCATGCCCACTTACGCTGGTCCGGGCCCACCACACCACAATCGGCAGCACGCCAAGAAGTATGAGCACCCATGGATTGTCAATCCCCATGCCTTAACGAACTCCGCGAATCCTGTTAAACAACCACCACTCACCGACCAGCACCAAGAATGCGGCTCCGACAAACCAAGGAGCTAGGTCAACTATTTCTTGAGCGACGGTTTTGCTTGTTTCGACGGGATCCATCAACAGTGGCCCGTTCGAAACCATGGCAGCATCACGCCTAACCTGCGGCGAAAACTCGATAGTTGCCTCGCCCATCAGCGATTCTTGAGAAAACTGCTGCACGCTATATGGACCAGGAATGGTGACATAAAGCATTGCAACACGATCATCAGTAAATTCGGCTTGTGACCCATCGGGGGCAACTACCACTACCCGATCCGCCTGCGGGTGTCTTACCAATTGAACTGGATCAGCGGAAACAAGCTTGGTTCCGTTCGGAAGCGGCCGAAATGGATCCGCCCAACGAAGAACATTGGCCCAAAACATGGGATACCAAAACGCCTGACTCACACCAGCGTCAACCAGGTCCAGACCTACAAATACCGTTCGACGACCATCAAGAATCCCGTGGCCCACTACTGCATGGCTAGCATCACCAATATCTGCGCTGGCCCAGTCTGGAACCGTGTAGACAATATTGTTTAGCAGTTGAATATCTCGGGCATCAATCGCTCGCATAATTGGGCTCGTAGGACGAGGAATTGCAAGCAGTCCTTGTCCACCCTTCCGCTTCAATGCCAGCACCGGAACATCAGGCGGCCGAACCAATACCACTGAAGCAGGAGGAAATTCAGCCGGAACAAAACCCTCAAACACGTACAGGTCGGCAACCCCAGGATCCTCACGAAATGCGTCGATCCCTGAAGCCACAACACTAACGCCGGGGAACGATTGCAACACACGCACGATGGGGTCTGGATCCTCTCCAACCACCATGACGCTCATCAACATCTCATCATGAAGCGTCGCAAACACGTCATCGTCAGCATCAAACACGTCGCTTGGTGAGATCACCGAGGCTATATACGTGTCGACAACTGGCAAATCGTCTACGAACACAGTGGTCCTTGCTCTCGGTCCAATCCGCACGCTTCTAACAACGGGAGCCTTTGATCCGGGCGAAACTCTCAGGCTCACATCAACCGGTTGACTTCCATCGTTACGAACGATGACCAACGCTTGAACACCAGCGTCTATATTTAATCCTCTTCGAACCTCCAGTCCGTCAAGACCTACATTTGAGACGGAAGATCCAACACCCACTAGACGAACCCCCGCGTACCCAGACGTTGGATCGCCAGACGCACTGTCTGTAAAGAGGTATATCTGACCTCCGCGATCCGGATCGGCTATAGATCGCGCAACGTCAATGGCGAGGTCCACCTGACCAACCGAACTTTCTGGACTCACTCCCTCAAGTGACCGGTCGATCACCACTCGGTCAGTTTGATTTACCACAAGCACCCGTGGAATTCGACCAGCTGCAATCACCGTAATGCGGGCCGACTCGTCGAGCGATTGAAGAAGACGTCGTGCCGCCGTACGAACTTTATCCATGCGAGAACTACCATCAGCTTCAATCGCCATTGAAGGCGATGTGTCCATGACCAGAGCTACCGGCGACCCAAGTTCTACAGTGCCGAGCTGTTCCGGGCGAGCCAGGGCCAACGCCACGAGCACAATCGTCAATAATTGAAATAGCAACACTGCACGACGTCGAAACCATGCCAGCCACCCATCAGCCTCACGTTGGCTGATCGTTCGACGCCAGACAAGCAACGAAGCAACAACGATTCGTTGACGTCGGGGCCTCAGAAGATAAAAAGCCAGAACGAGTCCGGCCAAGGCTACCCATCCAAACGAAGCCGCCGATCCCCAGTTCATAAGAGAACTCCGTGCTGCCGCAGGCGACGCAGCACGATGTCTTCCACCGACCACTCGGACATGATGGGAACATATCGAACCCTACGGCTATGGCAAAAAACCCGAAGTTCCTCGATCCATCGACTAACCGCTCGACGATAGGCGCGGAGAAGTTCCTCATGACCAAAAATCTCGATCTCCCCGCCACTTTCTGCGTCCACCAACTGAACCTCGTCAGTAAGAAATGGATCCACAAAGTTTTCGTCAAGGACGTGAAGTACTGTCAGTTCGTGCCCAGCTTTCGCCAGTCGAGTAACTGATTCCGTAGCGCTGGGAGTAAGCAGATCCGAAACAAGAATCGAAACGCCCTGAGGAAGGTCGCGAGAGTTGTAGGCAGCCACGGCTCGGGCAAGATCAGTTTCGCCAGATGGGCGTAGCCGAGCCACAAAATCAAAAAATCTTCCGATATGAGAATGCCCATGCCCAGCTGGAAAATCAGTATCTAAGCCGATGTCGAGACTAGCTGCGGAGAGCACATCACGACCGGTGAGAACACGCCAACCAAGAGCAGCAACAACCGCCCGCGCAGTTTCAAATTTTGACGGACGGCCAGACGCCATTGAAGCACTCGAGTCCAATAACAAATGTACAACAAGAGCTTCTTCGGATTCTCGAACCTTAACGAAAAGCTCATCAGTTCTCGCATACACATTCCAATCGATGTACCGATAGTCATCCCCTGAGCTATACGCACGATGATCAACCACCTCAAGCGAACTGCCGCTGCTTGGACTCCGGCGGGATCCAGTGTGTGTGTAGCCATGGGATCGCCGGGAAACAATCGAAAGTTGGGCCAATCTGGCTCGAAGAACGGCATCGGGCACAAACTCCGAACGATCCACAAGATCAGCTATGCCGGTCTCCTGCTCGTGATGTCGTCATAAGAATTTCGTCAAGAATGTTTTCAGAGGAAATGCCCTCCGCTTCAGCCTCAAAATTGGGGAGGATCCGATGGCGCATTGCAGGTTTCGCGGCTGCACGCACATCCTCGAACGCAGCGTTGTACCGTCCGTCAAGCAAAGCATAAACCTTGGCAGCCAGCACCATGGCCTGAGCAGCACGCGGGGAACATCCATATCGCACGTAACGCCGAGTCATTCCGGGGGCAGAAGGTTTATCGGGATGGGTGGCCTCTACAAGATCGACCACGTAACGCTCAACATGCGGAGCCACAGCAATTCGTCGAACAAACTCACTCATAGCAACCAAATCATCCGCCGTCGCAATGCGGGCAACGGAGGGACTCGTTGCCCCGGTAGTCTGACCAAGAATCTTGACCATCTCGTCGGTTGAAGGAAACTCAACAAGTAACTTGAACATAAACCGGTCGATCTGTGCCTCTGGTAACGGGTATGTCCCTTCCATCTCGATCGGGTTTTGGGTGGCTACAACAAAAAAGGGTGGCTCAAGTCTGTGCACTTCCCGAGCAACCGAAACCTGATGCTCCTGCATCGCTTCCAATAAAGCTGATTGCGTTTTCGGCGTGGCTCGATTTATCTCATCGGCCAAGATCAGGTTCGAAAAAATAGGTCCGGGCTCAAACCGAAACGCGGGTCTCCCTTGGTCGCCATCCATCAACACATTAGTCCCGGTGATATCAGCTGGCATCAAATCCGGGGTGAATTGAATACGACTGAATTGCAGATCAAGCACGCGTGCCAACGTTCGAACCAATTCGGTCTTTCCGAGACCAGGCACCCCTTCGATCAGAACATTACGACCCGAAATGAGACATACCACTGTGTCTCGAATTACTTCGCGTTGGCCAATAATCACATTGCTGACTTGATCAACAACCGCCTCCGCAAGCTCCTGGAATCTTTGAGCTTGATGTTCAGTAGTTATCACCTGAGCCTCATGTAGACGAGAAATATCTATAGATCGTCGGCAGGAAATCGATAGGCGTAACACGACTAAAGTCCCGACGCCCTACTGCCACTCCACCATCGACAGCATAAGACTCTTGTTGACGAATGTCGCTCGTCCCCACGTCGTTTAACCGATACGATTTCGACTCTATCCCCTTAGGAGATGGATCTATTCTGACAACCTCCAATCGGCCGTCCACGCTTAATCGCTCTTTCGAAGACAATGCCTCGATATCCCCTTCAACCAGCGTTCCCCCTGAATCCGAAGAACTCGAGCCCTTCCCAGCCACGGAACCTACCAATGATCCAGATACATTGGACGTACCGATAGCCGCAGCCAACTGACGCTCTAAATCTCGAACCTTCCCGTCAATCTGGTTGTTTGTTTCAACGGCGACACCCATCGCCTTGAGTTTGGAGGCCAGGTCACCCATGGCAGATCGAGCGTCACCGACACGACCCCGTTCAAACGCGTCGGCCACGCTCTCTAAACGGGCAGAAAAATCCGAATCATGGGTTTTGGCTTTTTGAGCAGCCTGACGGAACCCCTCAGCAAGATTTTCCTGCGAAGCTCTGGTCAGCCCGGACGCTTGACTTGCCAAATCTTGGATTGCTTCTACTGCCGGACGAAAATCACCACTTGCAAGCGCCCTCCCAACGTGCCGACCTTCTGACGTGAGCCTTAGACTTTCGGAGGTCGCCTGAAATGCCGCACCCGCCTCAACTGCCCGAGGATCACGCTGTTGCCGTAGCTCAGAGATCGCATACCGAAGCTGTTCAATTCGTGGGTCAACAGGTGGGCGGCGTTCATTCTGTGCCTGTCCCACAGAGCCCATAGGACCAGGCACCACCAAATCCGTTCCGACGTGCAGAGCAAACTTGCTCGGAACCAACCCCAAAACCACCACAAGCAGCCATCCGCCCAATGCACCGGCCGCTATGACTAGAAATATTTTTTCGCGGTCTTGAAACGCATACGGAAACAAATTGGATGCATCGACCGCTTCAAGCACTCGAATTGCATCGTTTTGCTGAAGCTTCCGGATTTCTGGATCCTCATGAAGATCGGGTGCAACAGCCGTTGACAAACGTTCTTTTAAATGAAGATAACGATCGTACGCCAGCGCCACTTCCCACACCGGAGGCACCACCAATAAGCGCGCGGTCAAAGTCAAACCACCAAATGTGAGGATTAGTACGGTCACAAGGATTGACAGCGCTGTGGGGATAAACGCCGCAGCAAAAACACCAAGCCCAACGCTCAGCGCGGAAATTAACAAGATCACACGGGGTGCCGTCTGGAAGGTTCGATAGCGCTGCCACCGCTTAGCAAGTCGTAGCAGTCGCTGTTCGACAGGACCAACTGAATATTCAGAGCGTCGATACATTAGAGGAGCATGCACAGAACATCGATGCATGACCGATCGGAAATACAGCCTCATCTACAGCTCCACGAACCAGATATAAGCAAGTTCTTTGATTTCAACTGCCTCATCCCCAGGCACAAATCATCGTCCTAAAACCTGCACCTGGTGGACAGCACGTCGGATGCCCTTCCCAAATATAGATAACGGCTACCCGGACCTACGTGCAAGCTTCCATGATTGAGCCGAAGACAGAAGATCACGAGCAACCCTGCGACCAGCCATCGTAGATGCGCCACTCATCGCCGAGATTTCATCGACCACGTCTGAGCCTTCAAGTCGTAAAACCCGGCTACGTGATTCTCCATGACTCTCGCTTTTTTCAACCACAAAATGCACGTCGGCGAACGCCGCGACGGGAGCAAGGTGCGTAATGCATATGACCTGATGCGAAATGGCTAAAGCCGCCAGTTTCTGTCCAACAATATCCCCGGCACGTGACCCTACACCAACGTCGATTTCATCGAATACCAGAGTTTCGGTGTCATCCACATCTGCCAGCACAACCTTGAGACCTAACAGTATTCTGGAACGCTCACCTTCAGACGCAACTTCAGCAAGTTTTCGCATCGGCTGGCCAGGATTAACACTGAGCAGGAATTCGCCCAGATCAACACCGGACTCGTCAAACTGGACCGGAGGCGAATCTGAATCGACCACGACACCATCCGGATCAGGTTTTCGTTCCAGTCGTGTCTCAAATTCAGCAGACGGCATGTTGAGATCTTCTAATTGCTCGAGCACAACCGTAGCAAGGTCCTGAGCAGATTCTCGCCGCCGTTCCGACAAGTCCTCGGCCTGCCGAGCCAACTCACCTGCGAGTTGGTCTTCACGACCTTGCAACTCTTCAAGACGTGTATCGCTGTTACGGATCGTCAGCAATCGAGAACGTGCCTTCTCTCCATAAGCAACTATATCGTCTGTCGTGTCGCCGTATTTCTGCATCAGCAAGCCAATCATGTGTAATCGCTCGTCCACCTGCTGCAGCCGATCCGCATCCGCTTCAACTCTCTCGGCATAGGCGTGGAGTGCCAAGGCAAGATCACTTGAGAGTTCCTGAAGCGCCGAGGCCTGATCAGCAAATCCTCGAACACTCGCATCCATAGAGGAAATCTCCTCAGCGATTTCACTCACTACGCCGAACACATCCTCTGTCGTCGATGAATCATCCGCCTGCAATCTTGCAGCGGCAGTTCGGGCAAGAGACTGCAATCGTTCAGCATTACCAAGCAGGCTTCGCTCTTGACGTAAGGCTTCTCCCTCACCGGCCTGTAACTGAGCCGAATCAATCTCTTCTACTTCAAATGACAACCGCTCTATCTCACGAGTCATGTCATTTTTGTCGCGTTGCAGAGATCCGATCTGCCGTCGAACCACACGCAGTTCATTGGCAAGCCGGGCCACACAAGCCCTTCGATCAAGCAACTCAGCAAACTGGTCAAGGTATTCGAGTTGCCGGGGACGCTGAAACAAGGATTGATGATCGCTCTGCCCGTGCACATCAACCAGTATCGCCCCAAGTTCAGCAAGAGCACGGACAGGTACCGATCGCCCATTTACACGAGCAATTGAGCGACCTTCTCCAAGCACTTCCCTCGACACGATGAGAGATTCATCTGGCTCAACACCGTAGTTCTTCAATATAGAGTCCGTCTTTGTCGAATCCGTGGCTAGATCGAATACCGCTTCTATATAAGCTGCTGCAGCCCCAGGCCGGACATCCGATGGATCAGCTCGACGACCCAAAACAAGGCCAAGCGCATCTATAAGAATGGACTTTCCAGCACCGGTCTCACCTGTGAGCACATTTAGCCCAGATGCCAGTTCCAGTTGCACTTCGTCAACGAGCGCAAAGTCCCGGATCAGGAATCGGGACAGCATCAACGCCTACCCAGAATCTGGAATGGGACGTGGCATGTCACGCGGGACCCTCCAACGCAATTTTTCGGCGAGCGTTGCATAGAAATAATCACGTTCCCGGAATCTTGCGAACCGAGCCACATGCTCCGAGGCCTGACATACAATTTTGTCACCCGACGCCACAAGATGATCGGTCTGACCATCAATCGACAATGTGGCTTCATGGGTGGTGTACACGAGCAATTCAACGCGCACGTCATGCCCAACCACAATCGCGTTACTCGGGGTAAGAAACGGAACAATAGGATTTATAACAAGATCACGAACCTCAGGATGTAACACGGGGCCGTTGGCCGCCTGTACATATCCCGTCGTCCCGGTAGGGGTTGCAACAATTACACCGTCCGCCATATACGTCGTGAGCACCACGCCGTTGATCCGAACTTCGATTTCAACCACCCGCGCAATACGCCCACGCCCAACCACCACATCCGCGGCAGCCAGGCCTGCGGTTGACTCGACGCCGTTGGCATGATGAGTCCAATCAAGCAGCACCCGTTCCTCCAACCAAGAGCCACCATCCACTACCCGATCGAGCTGCGCATCAAATTCGTCAGGGTCGAACTCGGTGAGAAAACCAAGACGACCATAATTAACCCCGACACAGGCCGCGCCAAATGGCGCGGCCGCCCGTGCGGCTCGCAAAAGAGTGCCATCACCACCAAACGTGATAACTAGATCACTACCCTCAAGAGCCTGGGAGTGTTCAGTTACAGTCCACGACGAATCGCACCAAGCATCCACAGATCTACCCACGAGCCTTTCCTGAACACGTCGCGCGTGAGCTTCAGATGCTTTAATCCGAGGCTGAAATAGCAGACCTATACGCATCAGGCACTCTCTCCTACGTTACAGAGACCATCATAATCGTTGTCACACGTCTCTCGGGGTCGGCCATGGGGCTCGTAGCAAAACAAAAGACTCCTGATTCCCATCTCCTCCAGCAACTTCACTAGCCACTGTAGCAACGACATTAAAGCCACTCTCATTGGACCACCGGAGAAAAGAATCAAGAACCGAATTTCGGACAACATGATCCTTGATGACTCCATCTCGAGGAACATCTTGGCCCGACAACTCGAATTGTGGCTTAAGTAATCCAATGATCTGAGTAGCCGAACTCGCACACGCCGCAACGGCACCAAGCACATCACAAAGTCGTATGAACGACACGTCGATAACCACTAGATCAGCTTCTGGATGCAATAACGACAGATCCCGAACGTCGGTCTGCTCACGCACCTGAACCCGATCGTCTTCCCGCAGCCTCAGATCCAGCTGGTCGCGCCCCACATCCACGGCGATAACACATGCAGCCCCTCGACGTAAAAGACAATCAGTGAAACCTCCCGTTGAAGCTCCAACGTCGAGCACTGTCTGCCCCCGGACATCGACGTGCCAATGATCCAGTGCCGACGCAAGCTTGCGACCCGCTCGGCTGACGTACGGAGGCACTACCCCCACAAACTCAAACGTAGCGTCCATCATCACTCGACATGCGGGTCTTTTTTCCATCACACCGTTCACCAGGATCTGCCCATCCAAAATCAGTTGGCGTGCAGCGCTACGACTCCTAGTAAGACCACGCTGTGCCACCGCCTGATCAAGACGCACTCCAGACAGATTCGAAGATGCTGGCACCTTAGTCGGTGAGCGTGCCTTTGGTGCTAGGCACGTGACCTGCACGACGCGGGTCGAGTTCGGTGGCCTGATCTAGTGCCCGAGCCAACGCCTTAAATACTGCCTCAGCCTTGTGGTGATCATCCTCACCAGCAAGCAAACGCACATGGATAGCAGCACCCATATGCCGGGCAAACGCCGCCACGATATGGGGAACAAGGCTTGTTTCTAGATCACCAATCCGGTCTTGCCGAAACTCGCCTTCAAAAGCAGAAAAATCACGGCCAGCAAGATCTATCGCCACGTGTGCAAGAGCTTCGTCCATAGGAACCGTGGCATCGCCCATACGGCGAATACCGGCCCGATCACCGAGCGCATCGCTAAACGCTCGACCTAAAACTATCCCCACATCTTCGGCAGTGTGATGCGAATCCACGTGGAGATCACCAGTTGCAATAATCTCAATATCGAATAAGCCGTGCCGAGCAACCTGGTCCAACATGTGATCAAGAAAGCCCAGACCTGTTCCACCACTGAACTCACCCCGACCGTTAATTTCGACATTGACAGTTACTTCAGTCTCAGCGGTGGCCCGTCGAACACTGGCCTTTCGGTCAGACATAATGACTCACTAAATGTTTGCTACATCTCATTGTAGTCAGCTTTTGCCCCGACGATCTGCCGCACGCGCATGTCCCTCTAACCCCTCCGCACGAGCCATCCGCGCAGCAACCGGGGCAAGCGTCGAAGCCTGCTCTGCTGGCAAACGCACAATGGCCATGGATTTTAGAAACGAGCGAACTCCCAGAGGAGACATAAAACGGGCGGTCCCACCGGTCGGCATGATATGGCTCGGCCCAGCAACATAATCCCCAAAAACCTCGGGAGATGTGTTGCCCACAAACACCCCACCTGCGTGAAGGATATTCGGGAGAAGCTCGTCAGGATCCGCGACTAGCAAACACAGGTGCTCAGGAGCATATTCGTTGGCCAAAACAATCGCCTCAGCAAGTGTGTCAATCCCCCCTATCCCGCCGCGCTTCACAAAACTGTCGCATGCCACAGATCCACGAGGGAGTGTTGCAACCTGGGACGCGAATTCCTCGACTATACGAATGGCCAAACTTTTCTCAGGGGTTAAACATATTGGACTGGCCGGCCCTCCATGCTCGGCCTGTGCAACCAAATCGGCCGCAACATCGGCCGGGTCTGCCGATGCATCCGCCACAATAAGTGTTTCGGTTGGACCTGGGAGAAGAGCGATCCCCGAGGAACCGTAAAGTGCCTGCTTCGCCAGAAAAACCCACGCGTTTCCGGCACCGGCAATAACGTCGCATCGAGGAACAGTTTCTGTCCCAAGCGCCATAGCTGCAATCGCCTGAGCTCCACCTATCCCAAAAACTCGGTCAACATTAGCAATCCGGGCTGCCAGCGCTACTGCAGGTGAAACACCCTGAGGACCTATAGGGGTCGACACGACAATCTCAGCGACACCAGCCACACGCGCAGGAATTGCTGACATCAATAGTGTGGAAGCGAGAGGGGCAGCCAAGCCAGGCACATGGATGCCAGTCCGATCAACTGGCACCCAACGTTGACCTATCCCAAGCTCAGCGTTGTCGATCGCACTCGGCATCTCGGACTTGCTAAACGCACGAATACGCTCGGCCGCAAGATTGAAATCAGCGTCAAGCCCGGGGTCCGCACGGTCACACGCAGCCGCTAGCGTGTCCGTCGAAAGTTCGAACGATGGCAAGAGTTCATCCCCAAGGGCTTGAGCAATCCGCCGTACACCCGTATCACCCTGTACCCGAACCAGCTCAATTACCTTAGTCACAAACTCCTGAGGCGATAGGGATTCACCAAAGACCTTCGAGGCCAGTTCGACCGCCGAAGGATCCACGGTGACAAGATCAGAGGTTCGCTGCAACAGCGTGTCTCGAACCAAGGACTGGCCATAAAAAATTCGATCCCTCAGGGTTCTTACTCCTGAGTCCGCGTTCAGCACTTAAGCCACCTCATCACTGAAACTAGACGTCTTCTGGCGTCTTGGTTGCTCTTTTTCCTTGCTGTCAATCACGATTGTTACCGGCCCACAATTCACCAGAGCCACATCCATGTTTGCCTGAAACTGGCCCGACCGCACCCGAATCCCGAATGCAACTAAGGCTCGCTTCAGACTCTCCACACGTAAAGCAGCGATATCAGGAGCCTCTGCTGAACCGAAACTGGGACGACGACCCCTACGGGTATCTGCTAGAAGCGTGAACTGTGAGACCAACAAAACTTCCCCGTCCGAATCCATGATCGATGCATTCAATCGGCCATCGTCATCATTAAACACACGAAGATGCGCGATCTTGTTTGCGATATATGAAACATCCTCATCGGTATCACCCCGAGCTACGCCTACCAACACAAGCATCCCTGCATCAATGCTAGACACGGTATGACCTTCAACATCAACACGAGCGCTCCGGACTCGCTGGATCACTACTCGCACAGGAACATTTCATACAGGAGATCCGGGACGTTTAACCCGAACCGCCCGCCTTCTTTTTAGATGACGACTTGTCGGATGTTTCGGATTTTTTTGTGGGCGTGGATTTCGACTGCTTTTGACCTACATCGTCTGACTTAACAGGTTTAGAATCTTCTGAGGACGATGGCGACTTACCATCGTCGGTGTATTTTTTCTTTTCTGATCCGGATCGACTATCGGTGACGTACCAACCACCACCCTTGAATATCACACCAGCAGGATGAAACACCTTTATCAGCTTGCCAGCACAATCCGGGCATTCAACTAATGGATCGTCATTAAAGTTCTGGAAAACCTCATGGTGGCGTTCACATTGCGAGCACTCGTACTCGTAGGTAGGCACGGGCGAAAATCTCCTAAAGCATTTGGTGAAACAGCACTCCTCGAGTAACGAGCGCCGTACGAGAGTATAAAACCACTGTAGACCAGTACGAACATCGAGACAGGTAAAAATCTTCGTTTATTTCACTTTCGGGATTTATCGCTTGCAAACTCGAGTTCAAGCTTTAGGTGATATTCAAAACAAAAATATCGTGTCCTCGGTGCTAGCATTCATGGAACGAACAGCCCGTCTCACGTAAGGTCACCATGCGCTGTCCAGAGTGCGAACACGAAAACACTGAAGGAGCATGGCTCTGTATCAATTGCGGTTCCAAGCTGCCTCGACCAGAAGATGACGCTCCAGAAATCAAAATGGCAGACCAGCCTCAAGCTCCTGATGCGCAACAAGAAGACCCAAGCCGATTTGCGCCGCAAATTAGTGAAAACCTCAGAAGACTTCGCGACCGCACCGAACGGGAACGAGAACAAAAACGTTCAACGCAACGTATAGGCACTCCGTCCGGGGTAATTCTAGGACTTCCGTTAACAGTGTGGGCACTCGTAGCCTTTATATTTGTGATCTTTGTATACGTGCTGTCCGCGCTTCAGTGAAGCACGACAGACCTGGATGTGATCAGACTGGGGTAATCCCGCGAAACCGAGTGGTTCGGCGCAACCCTGCACCTCTACCCACAGCCCCATGTCTTGGGTGTGGAAGACCTATTGTTTCCATCAGCGGAAGTCGGCTTGCGATATGCCACTACTGCGGGTTTAAAGACCCGTGCTGCTGAAACGGATTGCATATGTGTCTATACGGGCTGCTTGCAGAATTGCCCGTACGGAACGCTCGTTCTGGTTACGCTCAAAACTAGAGGAATGACATCTGAGACCCGTCTAGAAAAACGCTTGCGAGCCGTCGTCTCACAATCAGGTCCGCTGCCATTTCATGAGTTTATGGAAATAGCACTCTACGATCCCCTGGATGGTTATTACACAAGACAAGCCCACCCGTACCAAGACTATTTCACCAGCGTAACGGTACATCCATCGCTGTTTGGGAAGATGCTGGCGGCTCATCTCCAAGACATGTGGCTTGCGTTGAGCAAGCCACGGCCATTCCGAGTGGTTGAACTTGGATCCTCAGACGGCCGCTTGGCAAAACAAATCCGAGCAGCCTCTTCCAAATACGAGTGGGGGCCACTGCTCGAATACACCGGGGTAGAGCGAGGCTCCACCGCCCGGGAGTCTGGCCCCCTGGACACTCTGCATCAAACAATCGATGAGAT
>MDTE01171459.1_pt1 | contig 19618 bp, 20 predicted proteins | sample 811231 | NCBI WGS metagenome assembly MDTE01 (sample SAMN05326651, study PRJNA326480) | marine metagenome | isolation source: seawater | place: Indian Ocean: Red Sea | collected 2010 | reverse complement strand
GGAAAAGGTTGGAGATCTGGTGCAGTTGTAGAGAGAAAAAAATTAAGTCAGTGGTTTTTTAATATTTCAAAATTTTCACAGGATTTACTTGATGGCCTAAAAAACTTAGATAATTGGCCAAATAAAGTTAAAACTATGCAAAAAAACTGGATAGGTAAATCATTTGGTTGCGAAATAGATTTTAAAATTGAGGGAAATTTACCTATAAAAAACATCAAATGTTATACAACTAGACCCGATACCTTATTTGGATTTTCATTTCTTGCATTGTCAGTAGATCATGAAGTTTCAGAATATTTCAAAAAAGACAAAAAATTTAATAATTTTAAAGAAGCTTGTTCTAAAATGGGAACTACAGAGGAAGCAATTGCAGTTGGTGAAAAAATTGGTTTTAAAACAAATTTAATAGCTATAAATCCACTAGACCCAACAAAGAAAGTTCCAGTTTATTTTGCTAACTTTGTATTGATGGATTACGGGTTTGGAGCTGTTTTTGGTTGTCCTGGTCATGATCAAAGGGATTTTGACTTTGCAAAAAAATATAATCTAGATATTAAAACAGTCGTTAAACCTTTTGAAAAGAATGAAGATTTTAAAGTTACTGAAGAGGCCTATACCGGACCTGGAGAAATAATTAATTCTAAATTTCTAAACGGTCTCAAAGCACCTGAAAATTCAATTGATGAAACAATAAAAATATTAGAGAAGAAAAATTTAGGTAAAAAGAAAATTAACTACAGGTTAAAAGATTGGGGAGTTTCACGTCAAAGATATTGGGGATGCCCAATACCGATTATGTATGATGAAGATGGTAACTTTCATCCAGTTCCCAAATCTATGCTACCTGTATCTCTACCTGAAAATATTGATTTAAGTGTAAAAGGAAATCCTTTGGATAATCAGAAGGAATGGAAAGAAATAGTAATAGATGGAAAAAAGTATACTCGTGAAACAGATACTTTAGATACTTTTGTTTGTTCATCTTGGTATTATTTGAGATTTTGTTCGCCTCATGAAGAAAATTATGGATTTAACAAAGATGAAATAGATTACTGGATGCCTGTAGATCAATATATAGGTGGTGTTGAACATGCAATTTTACATTTACTTTACTCAAGATTTTTTATGAGAGCAATTAGTCATAAAAATAATGATTTTAATATTAATGAACCATTTGAAAGTTTATTTACACAAGGAATGGTATGTCACGAAACTTACAAAGACTCCGAAAATAATTGGTTAAGTCCCGACCAAGTAGAAAAAGTAGGAGATAATTTTCTGAAAAAGGGCAGCAAGCATGAAAAAGTGACAGTTGGACCATCTGAATCTATGTCAAAATCAAAAAAAAACGTGATTGATCCTGAGTATATTATAAATAATTATGGTGCTGATGCAGTGAGATTATTTATATTATCCGACAGTCCACCAGAGAAAGATGTTCAATGGTCCGAACAGGGTATGCTATCTTCTTACAAGTTTATTCAGAAGTTATGGGTACTTCATACAGAAATTAAAAAAAAAATTGAAAATGAAAACTTAGATCTATTTGATGAAAAAATTGAAAAATTTGTGAATTTTACAATTGCGAAAATAACAAACAATCTTGAAAAGTTTAATTATAACGTAATAATTGCTAATATGTATGAAACTTATAACTTTTTATATAATTATTTAAAAGAAAATGAAAATATAAAAAATTTAGAAGAAAATTACAAAAAAATTTTAATCTGCTTCTCTCCAGTTATACCTCATTTTGCAAATGAATGTTTGAGCGAATTACAGGTTAAAGGTGAAATTAATTGGCCTCTGTACGACGAGAATATATTAAAAACACAACATATTGATATAGTTGTTCAGATAAATGGTAAAAAAAGGGCCTTATTAAACACGAAGAAGGGTATTAGCCAAACAGATCTTTTAGAATTAATTAAAAAAGATAGAATTACTAAAAAATACTTGAATAATATAAATATAAAAAAAATAATATTTGTTAAAGATAGACTGATAAATATTTTGGTAAATGAATAAATTTTTTATTATTACAATTATTTTAATATTACTAAATGGGTGCTCATATCAACCTATATTTTCAAATAAAGAATATGATTTTAAATTTGTTAACATAAATTTCGAAGGAGATAAAAAAATAAATAATAACATAAAATCTAAATTAACAAGTGAAACGGATGATGGAAAGAAATATGATATTTTTTTTACATCCAGAAAAGAAAAAGAAATAGTATCTTCAAACGAAAAAGGTGATCCAAAAATTTATAAATTAAAAATTTATGTAGAGTACTCTTTAGAGGAGAATGGAAAAAAGATATTTGATGATATTATTATAGAGCAAGTTAATTACAACAATATGACAGACAAATTTAAATTAAGTCAATATGAAACTAACATTATTAATGATTTGAGCAATAATATTGCGTCTCGTATAATTGTAACAGTTGCTACACTAAAGTTAAATAAATGATAATTAAACATTTTGAGTTTAATAAATCAGTTATTTTAAATAAAAATTTATACCTTTTGTACGGAAAAAATGAGGGCATGCAAAACGAAATTATTAAAACTCATTTCGTAAATAACTTTGATGGGACAATAATTAAATACGAACAAGACGAATTTATATCAAATTTTGAAAACATTATAAGTGAAATACTTAACAAATCACTTTTTGATGACCAAAAAATTATAATAGTATCAAGAGTAAGTGAAAAAATTACTAAATTTGTTGATAATATTTTAGAAAAAAAAATAAAAGATGTAAAAATAATATTTAAAGCTGGTTTACTTGAAAAACGTTCCAAATTGAGAATTCTATTTGAAAACAGCAAACATTTAGTTTCAACACCTTTTTATGAAGATAATTTTCAGGATTTAAGTAAAATTGTTCATAAATTTTTGAAAGATAATAATATTAAAATTTCAATGGAATCGATAAATTTATTAGTTGATAGATCAAGTGGTAGTAGAGACAATCTTAAAATTGAACTAAATAAGTTGTATAATTATTCATACACAAAAAAAAATATCAATATTGATGAAATAAAAAAATTATCTAACTTAGCTGAAAATTATGGAGTTGATAAACTAGCAGATAAATATTTATCTAAAGATAGAAGAAATGTTGCAAAAATCTTAAATGAAAATAATTTCTCTGACGAAGATTGTGTTTTAATTATAAGAACTTTACTTATAAAATCTAAGAGGCTCTTAGGTATAATCGAAAATTATAAAAAAACTAAAAATATAGATGATGTTATTTCTAAAACAAGACCACCGATTTTTTGGAAAGACAAACAGACGGTTAAAACACAAGTAAAAAATTGGGAATTAGAAGATTTAAAAATTAAAATTTATGAGATTAATGACCTTGAAATTTTAGTTAAGAGTAATTCTAAAAATTCTTTGAATATAGTGTCAAATTTTATAGTAAATTACTAATAATGTTTTTTTACTATATTTAATAATCTATCTAGTTGATCAATACCTTTATATTCAAAGATCATATTTCCTGAATTATTTTTTTTGTTATTTATATAAACTTTCATTCCTATTTTATCAGACAATTCTCTCTCAGCTGCGATTATATTAGCATCTTTTGATCTGTGAACTTTTTGATATCCTTTCTTTAAAAGTCTGACTAAACTTTCTGTTTGACGTACAGAAAGATTTTTTTTTATTACCTTTTCTGCAACTAAAAATGCATTTTCAATACCTACTAATATTTTTGCATGTCCATGAGAAATTTTTCCTTCACTTATCATTTCTATTAACTTTTCTGGAAGTGTTAGCAAGCGAAGAGAATTTGAAATGTGAGACCTACTTTTTCCAATAAATTTTGAAACTTTTTCTTGATCATAGCCGAAATTTTCAATTAAATTTTTATAGCTGTATGCTTCTTCAATGGGGTTTAAATCTTTTCTTTGAACATTCTCTACAATTGCTAATTCCAAAGATTTTAGATTATCGGCCTCGATAATAACTGCAGGCACTTCATGAAGACCAGCTGACTGAGCTGCTTGCCATCTCCGTTCACCTGCAATTAATTCAAATTTATCATCTTGATCATCTGATTTTCTAATTATCAAAGGTTGGATTATGCCTCTCTCTTTAATAGAATTTGTTAATTCGTCTAGAGCTTCTTTCTCAAATGATTTCCTTGGCTGATTTCTATTTGGTATAATCTTACTAATAGAAATTTTATTGGTAGAATTTTTTATATCATTATCACCTATTAAAGATGATAATCCTCTTCCTAGGCCTTTCTTATTTTTAAAAGGATTTATCATGCTGCACTTTCAACTTTTTTATCTTGCTCCAAAAACTCTTCTGTAAATTTAAAATAAGCTTTGCTACCTGGACAAATCTTATCATATAAGAGAACTGGTATGCCATGAGACGGTGCTTCGGACAATCTGACATTTCTTGGAACAGCTGTCATATACACTTTTTCTTTAAAGTAGTTTCTAGCCTCTAACTCAACTTGCCCTGATAGTTTATTCCTCTTATCAAACATAGTAAGAAGTATTCCTCTAATCTCCAAAGATGGATTTAGATTTGATTTTATTCTCTCAATAGTTTTTAATAGTTGTGTAAGCCCTTCCAATGCAAAAAATTCTGTCTGAAGGGGAACCAATAGTGCATCGGAAGCCACCAATGCCATAATTGTGAGTAAGCTTAAAGATGGTGGGCAGTCAATTAATATATAATCATATGGTGCTCTAGAATCATTTAAAATTGCGGTTAATTCATCTTTTAATTTAAATGCTCTACGGCTATCACCCGCTGTTTCAACTTCAAGACCTGAAAGGTCCACATTAGATGTAATCAAATTCAAGTTTGTAAAGTTTGTTTGGCGTATTACATCAGAAATTTTTTTATTTCCATTAAGAACGCTATAAATTGTTGTCTCCGAATCTGTTGTGTTAGATAATCCTAAACCTGTGGTAGCATTTCCTTGTGGATCCAAGTCAATTACCAAGACTTTTTTTCCTTTCATAGATAAACCAGCCGCTAAATTTATAACAGTAGTTGTCTTACCCACTCCTCCTTTTTGATTTATTACTGAAATAATTTTTTTATACATTTTTTTTTTCTAAGTTCGAAATTTTTACAATCATTGACTCATCATTTGTAAAACTTTTTTTTTCTTCATAGTCGAATTTCCAAACTTTGAGTGCGTTATCTAAAATTTTTTTTCTACTCTTGCCCAAAAATAAAACAATGTACTTAAAATTTTTAAAATTTCTTTTTGCAATTTGAAAAATTATAGGCAAAGGTTTGAATGCTCTAGAAATTATTACATCAGTAGACAAATTTTTTTCTTCAAAAATGTTTTTCCGATGAATTTCTGAATTCAAATTAAATTTTTTAGCCATTTCTTTTAAAAAAATACATTTATGATAGCTCTTTTCATAAAAAATCAGCTTAAATACTGGTTTTTTAGGTTTCATTAAAATACCCAAAACTATACCAGGAAGGCCAGCACCGGAGCCAATATCTGTACATATTTTAATATCACTTTTATCAATAAAATCAATAGTTTGTGCACTATCTTCTATATGCCTTTGTTTTATTTGCTTTTCGGTACTTTTACTAATTAGATTTATATCTCTGTTTCTTGAAATTATAGCTTTTGAATAGCAATCGAGCTCAATTAATGTTTCACGTGAAACATTCAATCCTAAATTTTTATCAATTTTTAAAATATTCGAATCTATCAAGCTATATGCTTAATAGACTTTCTTTTAAGATGAGACAACAAAATATATACCGCTGCTGGAGTAATCCCATCAATTCTTAGAGCTTGTCCCATAGTTTTAGGTCTAATTTTCTTGAATTTTGACTTTGCTTCATTAGATAGTCCTTCAAAACCGTCATAATTAATATTATTAGGTATTATGAGATTTTCATCTCTTTTAAATGCCAATATATCAGCATTTTGTTTCTTTAGGTAACCTCTATAATGCGAGTTAATTTCTAATTGTTCGTCTATTTCACGTGAAACATACTTTATTTCAGGCCATATTTCTCTTATTTTATCCATATTAACATATTTTTGACCTAGAATTTGGTTTGCAGATCTACTAATTCCGTCTTTTGCAATATTAATACCATACTTTAATATTTTTGAAGGAGTTATCATTAATTTATCCATTTTAGAGCTAATTATTTTTAACTCTTTAGATTTTTGTTTATAGATTTTCTCTCTTTCCTTAAGCACAACTCCTATATCTATACCTCTTTGTGTTAATCTAATGTCTGCATTATCAGATCTTAGTGAAAGTCTATATTCTGCTCTTGATGTAAACATTCTATAAGGCTCTGCTACTCCCTTTGTGACAAGGTCGTCGATCATAACGCCAATATATGCTTCTGATCTATCCAATATAAAAGGTTCGCATCCTTTATAAGAAAGGGCTGCATTAATGCCCGCAATCAATCCTTGAGCAGCCGCTTCTTCATAACCTGTGGTTCCATTAATTTGACCTGCGAGATAAAAGTTTTTTATTTTCTTAGATTCTAATGTTAAAAAAAGCTCCCTTGGATCCACAAAATCGTATTCTATAGCATAACCAGGTCTTATAATCTTTACATTCTCTAAACCATTGATTTTACTACATAATTCCTCCTGCACATCAGAAGGTAATGATGTAGAAATTCCGTTTGGATAAATTGTATGATCGTTTAGACCCTCGGGTTCTAAAAAAATTTGGTGCCTCGTCTTGTCTGCAAATTTTTTTATCTTATCCTCTATTGAAGGACAGTATCTTGGACCAAGTCCTTTTATATTACCTGAATACATAGCACTTCGTTTTATATTTTTAGATATAATTTCGTGAACAGCTTCGTTTGTGTAGGTCATTCGACATGAAATTTGTTTGTTAAAGTTTTTTTGAGTTAAAAATGAAAAAAAGTATGGATCCTTATCGGCATGCTGTTCCTCTAAATTTTCAAAATTTATTGTACGAGCGTCCAACCTTGGAGGAGTTCCAGTTTTTAATCTACCCATTTTAAAATTATATTTTTCCAACTGTTCACTAAGACCAGTAGATGGTTTCTCATTAAATCTGCCAGCTGGTGTCTTTTCGTCTCCGATATGAATTACGCCATTTAAAAAAGTGCCAGTTGTTAGAATTATCTTAGATGATTTAATCTCTTTGCCAGAAAGTGTTGAGAATCCAATTATCTCATTTTTAATAAAATTGAACTTAATTACAGGATCATTAAAAATCTTTAAATTACAATAGTTTACAAGTTTTTCTTGCATAAATTTCTTATATAAAGATCTATCAGATTGAGTTCTTGGTCCTCTAACTGCTGGACCCCTGCTTCTATTCAGTAGTCTAAATTGAATGCCCGATTTATCAGCAACTTCACCCATTAGACCATCTAAAGAGTCAATCTCTCTAACTAGGTGACCTTTGCCCAAGCCTCCAATTGCTGGGTTACATGACATTTCCCCAATGGTATCAAAATTATGTGTGAATAAAGCAGTGTTGACACCCAATCTAGCTGAAGCTGCTGCTGCTTCACAACCAGCGTGACCACCTCCAATTACAACAACTTCAAATAATAATTCATTTTTCATAGCTGTAATTTATTATTGATCTTTAATTTTACAAGAAAACAGTTGAAAATTAAAAAAAGGCTATATTTTTCAATACTTATTTGCCTATACAGAAATCTTTAAATATTGTTTCTAAAATCTCCTCAACGTCAACTTTTCCTACTATTTTTCCAAGATATCTTGTTGCCAATCGTAAATCTTCAGCAGCCTTATCAAAGTCATCTATGGTTTTCTTTTCTTCAAAATTTTTTAAACTCTCAATACAATTTTCAAGGTTAATTCTATGCCTTTGCCTTGTGATAAATATATCTTCAGAAGAAATAAATTTTTTTTTTAATTTTTCCTTTATGGCATTAATTAACTTATCTAAATTTTTTTCTTCTTTGATTGATATGTTAACTATTTTTATATCTTGAGAATTTTTTCCTAAATAGGTTAATCCTAAATAATTATCTGCAACTTCAGGCTTTCCGAATTTAATATCAGATTTATTCAAAACTAATACTGTATTATCCTTATTTAAATGCTCTAAAAATGGCTTTAAATCTAGATTTTCTGGGTGCAAAACTATTATTTTTAGATCTGACTCTTCTGCTTTTTTTAACGCTAATTTGATACCTTTTTTTTCAATTTCATCCTTAGAGTCTCTTATTCCTGCAGTATCTGATATTATTACTGGATAACCATCTATATTGAGATGGGTCTCTATCACGTCTCTAGTAGTACCAGCTATTTCTGATACAATTGCTACATCTCTATTAGATAAATAATTCATCAAGCTGGACTTTCCGGCATTAGTAGGCCCTAATATAGCAATCTTGAAACCTTCTCTAATTATTTCTCCAACTTTCTGATCATTTAATATTTTTTTTATTTCTTCTTTTACTTTTCTTGTTTCTGAATGAATATATTTTAAAATATCTTTAGGCAAATCCTCATCAGGAAAATCTATTTTAGCTTCAACATTTGATAATATTTTCAACAGTCTTTTTCTTAGCGAGTTAAATTTATTTGAACTTTTTCCAGACATGATTTTTACAGCCTGCTGTCTTTGAATCTCCGTTTCTGATGAAATTAGATCTGAGATACTTTCAGCCTTCAACAAGTTTATTTTATTATTTTGAAAAGCGATTTTTGTAAATTCACCTGGTTCTGCTAGCCTGCAGCCACCAATACTTGAAATTGCTTCATGAATAGCTTCTACTATAGCAATACTACCGTGAACATGGATTTCTGCCATATCCTCTCCGGTATAGCTTTTAGGTCCTGGAAACCATATTAAAATTCCTTCATCTATAAGTTCTTTGTCCTTTATTTTATTGAATTTTCTTACTGTAGCTAACCTAGGCGCTGGTAATTCTTTTCCTGTTAATTTTTTTATTACTTTTTCTGTTTCAGGGCCAGAGACCCTTATAACGGAAATACCAGCTATTCCAGGTCCTGAGGATAGAGCATATATTGTCATCAGGATAATTATAGCTAGTATTAATCCTAAATATATAAATTTTTCTATGATTATTTGGATTGCATCATACCCCAAAAGTGGAAATACATGGATTAGGTCATTGCTCTCTTCTTACTATTTCTCTGATGATGGAAGTTTCAACTTTAATTTATTAAAAAATATAAAACAATTTCCAAGTAAAGATTTTTTTAACCGTAAAATTTTAAGCATTGATGAGGCGTCTAAAAATTGGCTTATTATACAAAGAAATATCAAGAATCTCAAAAAGGCTCGCTTCTTGAAAACTCATAATGTGTATGGAGCATACAAAGGAAATCATTTCACCACACCAGAGTTTACGCTAGGAGCGATAATTATTGTTAGAGATCCAAGAAATGTTATCACCTCACTAATGAACCATTATTCATCTGAAGAAAAAAGTGCATTAGAAATGATAAAGAGTACTTATAGGAACTTAAAAGATAAAAAAGATTTAGATAATTATGCAAGTTATTCATTTATAAGTTCCTGGGCAAATAATTATAATTCATGGAAAAACTCAAATATAAAAAATAAAATTATTATTAAATATGAAGATTTAGAAAAAAACACAATTAACACATTTGAAAAAATTATTGAATTTACAAATAAGTTAATAAACACCAACAGACAGATTGATAAAAAAAAATTAATTAAGTCCGTTGAAACCACTAATTTTGATATAATGAAAAAAATGGAGGAAAAATTAGGTTTTGAAGAGGCAAGTTATTCTGAAGATGGGGTTAGGAAAATTTTTTTTAATTTAGGCAAACAAAATAATTACAAAAAATTATTAAGTTCTAAAACAACAAAAGAAATAGAGAGATCATTTTATCAAGAAATGAAAGAATTAAAATACCTATAAATTAGGAAGGTTTATTCATTGAATTAAAAAAATCGGAATTATTTTTTGTATCTTTAAGTTTTGAATTTATAAACTCTATTGCATCCATGGAGCCCATTGGGGCAATTATTCTTCTAAGCACATTCATTTTTTGAAGATCATTTTTCTCAAAAATTAATTCTTCTCTTCTTGTTCCAGACTTAGTTATATCAATTGCTGGGAATATTCTTTTCTCTGATATTTTCCTATCTAATATAGTTTCACTATTTCCAGTTCCTTTAAATTCTTCAAATATTACTTCGTCCATTCTGCTTCCTGTATCAATCAAAGCGGTGGCAATAATTGTCAAAGAACCTCCTTCTTCAATATTTCTTGCAGCACCAAAGAATCTTTTTGGTCTTTGCAAAGCATTTGCATCTACACCACCTGTTAAAACTTTACCAGAACTAGGAACAACAGCATTGTAAGCTCTACCTAACCTTGTTATAGAATCTAAAAGTATTACTACATCTTTTTTATGTTCGGTTAATCTTTTTGCTTTTTCAATAACCATTTCAGCAACTGCTACGTGCCTTTGTGCTGGCTCATCAAAAGTTGAGCTAATTACTTCCCCTTTAACCGTTCTTTGCATGTCGGTCACCTCTTCAGGTCTTTCATCAATTAATAAAACCATCAAATAGCATTCAGGATGGTTTGCTGTTATTGAATTTGCTATGCTTTGTAATATCATTGTTTTCCCTGCTTTAGGTGGAGATATAATTAAAGATCTTTGTCCTTTGCCTATGGGACTTACTAAATCAATCAATCTTGGTGTTAAGTCTACTTTCTTATCAACTTTCACGCTTTCAACTTCCATGATTAGTTGTTTGTTTGGGTAAAGCGGAGTTAAATTATCAAAAGCAATTTTGTGTTTAAATTTCTCAGTCTCTTCAAAATTAATCTTACTAACTTGCAACAATGCAAAATATCTTTCACCTTCTTTTGGAGCCCTTATAGGTCCTTCAACTGTATCACCAGTTCTTAAACCAAATCTTCTTATTTGATTTGGACTTACATAAATATCATCTGCTCCAGGCAAATAATTTGACTCTATTGCTCTAAGAAAACCAAAACCATCCTGGAGTAATTGCAAAACACCACCTCCAGTGATTTCTTCACCTTTTTCTGCTAATTTTTTTAATATTGCAAAATAGATTTCTTGTCTTCTTAAAGTGCTAGCATTTTCGATACCTAAATTTTCAGCTTCAGTTATAAGCTTTTCTGAGCTTTTTTCTTTTAATTCTTGAATATTCATATTTAAGGGGGTTTAATTAGATAAGAATAATATAGTTGTCTGTTAAAAGGATTTCAACCCCATAAAGGCTTAAAAACAACCACAAAAACAATTAAAATAAGTAATATTGTAGGTATTTCATTAATAAATCTATAGAATTTATGTGTATGTACATTTTGATCAAGTTTAAATTGAGTGAGAATTTTACCGAGATAAAAATGATATATTGTTAAAATTGTAACTAGAACAATTTTTAAAATCATCCAAAGTTGTCCGATTTGCTGAAATCCAATACTATGAATTAGCAAAATTCCAAAAATCCAAGATAAAATCATTGCTGGAGTCATTATGTAAAAAAATAGTTTCTTTTCCATTGTCTTAAATATTACAGACGTCTGAATTTCTGAACTATTTTGAGCATGATAAACAAAAATTCTTGGTAAATATAATAATCCTGCCATCCATGAAATTACCGAAATTAAATGTAAAGATTTAAAAAGTAAGTAGGCATTCATTATTAAATATTTTTTTCAATTAAATTTTTTAACAAATTTATGTGATCGTCATTATCATTTAAACATGGTATCATATCAAAGTTTTGGCCACCGGCTTCCATGAAACTTTCTTTACCTTGGATAAGTATTTCTTCCAAAGTTTCAACGCAGTCTGAGGAAAAGCCAGGACATATTGCAAGGACATTTTTTTTTCCAATTTTTGGTAATTCTTCAAGTGTTTTATCTGTATAAGGTTGTAACCATTGTTGCGGTCCAAATCTTGATTGAAAAGTTGTTTTAATTTCTATTGAATTAAATTTTTCAGAAATCAGCCTAGTTGTTTTATGACAATAACAATGATAAGGATCACCTTTATCAAAATACTTCTTGGGAATACCATGATAACTTGCTAAAATTAAATCTGGTTTCCAATTAATCTCACTGATTTTTTTTTCTATAGAGTTAACCAATGCTTTGACATATAATGGGTGTGACTCATAATGTGGAATTATTTTAATTGAAGGTTGCCACCTCATATTCATTAAAGTCCTATAAACTTCATCACACACTGTTGCTGTAGTAGGTGAAGCATATTGAGGATATAGTGGTAGAATTATTAGTTTCTCACATCCCTCTTGGTGTAAGTTTTTAATTTTACTTTTTATAGATGGGTTTCCATATCTCATTGCAAAATCAATTACTAAATTTTCATCTTTAAAAAAACCAGATACTTTTTCAGTTTGTTTCATTGTATAATAAAGCAATGGCGACATGTTTTCTTTTTTCATCCAAATTTCTTTATAAGCCTTTGCCGTTTTAGATGGTCTAAAAGTGAGAATAAAAAGATTAAGAATTACTTGCCATAATATAGGATTAACTTCTATAACTCTTTTATCAGATAAAAATTCTTTCAAATATCTCCTAATATCAAGCCAATTTGTAGAGTCAGGAGTGCCCAAATTAATTAAGAGAATTCCTGTTTTCCCAAATTTAATAGTTGGGTGATCTTGTTTCATTTATAGCTTCTTACAGTTTCTACAAGCTCATAAACCATTTCAACTTGTGTTTCAGGTAAAATACCATGTCCTAAATTAAACACATAAGGATGGTCCTTAAATATTTCCAGATATTTCTTAACTTGCTTTTTTAAATTTTCTTTACTAGATAAAAGGAATTTGGGATCTAAACCTCCCTGAACTGGAATATCCAAAGATTTAGTTAAAATTCCAGGGTCTACATCATAATCAATATTTATCATGCTAGGTTTAACGATTTTACTAAATTTAACATAGTCAGATATGCCTCTAGGGAAACATATAACTGGTACACCTAAATTTTTTACATAGTTTACAAGCGATAAGGTTGGATTGTATAAGAATTTATCAAAATTGTTTTGTATCAAGCCAGCCCAACTATCAAAAATTTGAATTATTGTAGCACCTGCGTTTATTTGGTTTTCTATATGAGTTTTAATAAATTTATCTAACAAATCTAATACTTCGTTTATTAGAATTTCGTCTTTAAAAAAATCTCCTGATAACCCATTCTTAGGTGAAGTTTTATTTATCATGTATACTAGTAACGTCCAAGGAGCCCCTACAAAACCAATTAAATCTTTATTTTCAAGATCTTCACTATTTTTCAGACTAGACAATAGTTTGTATACGGATGATAAGTTTTTCGTAAAATCATTTTTAGTCACATTCTGAAGTTTATTTAACTCTAAGCTTCCCAAACTAGGACCAAAATTTTTTTTAAATTCAACTGATTGACCCATTCCATAAGGTACCATTAATATATCTGAAAATATTATTGCAGCATCAAAATCAAATCTCTTTATTGGTTGTAAAGTAATATCTTTTGCTAAATTGGGATTCAGACATAATTTGATAAAATCAGGATTTTCTTTTCTGATTTCCCTAAATTCAGGTAGATATCTTCCAGCCTGTCTCATCAACCAAATTGGATTGGTTTTTGTGCTTTTATTTATTAAACATTCTTTTATTGGTGTCATTTATATTAAGATAATTATATTTAGTATTATTATTAGTATGTATTGTTGATAACGTAAATTACTCAATTTAAACACTTTATTAACTTTTTATACATCTATCTGTCTAAAAAAGGCCCTAAATACTTGTCTATTTAATTATTTTACAAAACTTTAAAATTGTTAATAAGTTATTAATACTAAACTTAAATGTTAATTATATGGGTACAAAAAACTTCTCTTCTATAATTCTCGTAAATTAAAACTATTTCTTAAATTAAAATTATTTTATAGACAATTTATACATGAAAAATACACATCAAATATTCTTAATTTCCGATTCAACTGGCGAAACGCTAGACAGAATATTTATGGCTTTAAAAGCTCAATTTAACAATTTTAATTATGAACTAAATCAATTTTCGTTTACAAGGACGGAAAGTCAAATATCAACAATACTTAAAAGTGCAAAAGAACAAGACAGCCCAATTATATTATATACTGTAGTTAATAGTAAACTTGCAAAGTTTCTAGCAGAAGAGGCAAATAAAATTAACATACCTTGTTTTGGAGTTTTGGGAGACTTAATCTTAAATTTTTCAAAAATTTTAAATCAAAAGGCCACTCATAAACCGAGTGGTCAGCATGTTTTAGACGAAGAGTACTATAAAAGAATTGAAGCAATCCAATTTACAATGAACCATGATGATGGCAATCAAACAGAAAATATAGTTGATTCAGATATTATATTAGTTGGTGTTAGTAGAACAAGCAAAACACCAACCTCTATCTATTTGGCAAATAAAGGTCTAAAAACTGCTAATATACCACTAGTTAATGAAATGCAAATACCCAAAGATGTGACAGAAACAGAAAGACTGTGTGTAATTGGCCTTGTAACTGAAGCTGAAAGACTATTCGATATTCGGCGAAATAGATTAAGTTCGTTGAAAGAAAAAGAAGTATCTGATTATACAGACTTAGAAAAAATTAAAATTGAAGTGGAACAATCAAAAAAAATCTTTAAAAAAAATAAATGGCCTACAATAGATGTAACAAGAAAATCAGTCGAAGAAACTGCTGCTTCAATTATTAAAATATATGAGATAAAAAATAAAAATGGATAGGTTGGTTTTAGCTTCAAAGAGTAAAGTAAGGCAAGAAATTCTCTCAAGATATAATATTGATTGTGTAGTTGAACATTCAAACGTAGATGAAGAACCAATAAAAGAAAGTTTGTTAAGCGAAGGTGTAACTCCAGAAATTATATCGAAAAATTTAGCAGAATTAAAAGCAAACAAAGTAAGCCAAAAATTTTATAATCAGCTGGTTTTAGGAGCTGACAGTGTTATAGATTTAAATGGTGAATTAATTTCTAAACCAGAAAATAGAGAACAAGCTTTAAATATTTTGAGAAAATTAAACGGAAAAATGCATCATTTAATAAGTTCTGTATGTATTTCAAAAAATGGGTCAATGGTGTGGAATTATACAGATAAAGCAAATTTAAAAATGAAAGAATTTACAGATCGTGATTTAAAAGAGTATTTAAACAAAATATCAGATGAAGCTTTATATTCTTATAATGTCTACCAAATAGAAGGTGAAGGAAGAAATTTATTTTCTAAGATCGAAGGAGATGAAAATACTATTATGGGTCTTCCCGTAGATCAAATTAAACAATATATTGAAAGTCTATAGTGAAAAAATATTTAGTTATTGGAAATCCTATTGAGCATTCATTATCTCCAAAACTTCAAAATTATTGGTTAAATTCTAATAATATAGAGGCAATTTACGGAAAATTACAAGCATATGATAATGATTTGAAAGAATTGTGTAACAATATAAAAAATGGCCAATTAGACGGTATTAACATTACAGTGCCCTTTAAAAAAAAAATTATACCTCATTTGGATGTACTAAGTGGTCATGCTCTAAGAACTCAATCTGTAAATACAGTATGCCTTAATAATGGAAATATTACTGGCTACAATACTGATATAGATGGATTTGAACTTAGTCTTAAAAAATTAAATTATGATGTAAGCAATAAAAAAATAATCATACTAGGAGCAGGAGGAGTTGTGCCTTCAATCATATATGCTTTAAAAAAAATGAATGCTACACATATTTATTTAAGTAATAGAACTAAAGAAAAGGCACAAATCTTAAAAAATTTATTTGATGGACTAGAGATTGTAGATTGGGGAATACTCCCACAATTTGATATGATTATTAATGCTACAAGCCTGGGATTAAAGGAAAGTGATAAATTTGAAATTAATTTTTCAAAAGTTGGAAATAATAAACTTTTTTTTGATGTTATTTATAACCCATTCAAAACCGAATTTTCTCAAGCAGGAAATAAACCAGGAAATATAATTGAGAATGGTTTAAATATGTTCTTATTTCAAGCACAAAAAGCATTTAGTATATGGCACAATATTGAACCAAAGATTAATCAAGAATTAATAGAATATTTAGAAAGCTAGAATAAGTGAGACTTAATAATAAAATTGCAATTATAACTGGTTCAGCTTCCGGTTTTGGCAAAGGTATAGCAGAAAAGTTTACAGAGGAAGGTGCTAATTTAATATTGGTAGATGTAAATTCAAAATTATTAAAAAGAGTTTCTAAGAATTTATCCCAAGATTATTTTGTTGCTGATGTATCTAAAGCCTCAAATTTTAATTCTCTTCTGAAATATGTTTATAAAAAATACAATTTTTTAGACATATTTGTGAACAATGCTGGTGTAACACACAAACCCAAACCTATGGAACGAGTAACTGAGAGAGAATTTGATAAAGTATTTAGTGTAAATGCAAAATCAGTTTACTATTGTGGAAAATTTTTTGTGCCAGAGATGAAAAAAATAAAAAAAGGTGTTATTTTAAATGTTGCTTCAACGGCAGGTTTATCTCCAAGACCCAAATTAAATTGGTATAATGCAAGCAAAGGATGGATGATTACTGCAACAAAAGCTATGGCCATAGAATTGGCTCCTTTTAATGTAAGAGTTAATGCTATTGCGCCTGTTGCTGGAAAAACACCATTATTAAAGTCCTTTATGGGAGGTAACACGCTGAAAAAAAAACAAGCTTTTTTATCAACAATCCCAATAGGAAGATTTTCAACCCCTCAAGATATGGGAAATGCGGCATGTTTTTTGTGTTCTGATGAAGCAAGCATGATTACAGGTGCAATTTTAGAGGTTGATGGTGGAAGATGTATTTAGTCCCAAATGATTAGAATTGGCGTTATTGGCGGAATTGGATCTGGCAAATCTTTTATAGCAAAACTTTTTAACTCTCCAGTCTTTAATGCAGATAGGGAGGTTAATTTTTTATACAAAAATAGTAAAGAATGTTTTAAAAAATTGAGCAAGAAAATTCCTAATTTTGTTGACAAATTTCCAATTTCAAAAAAACAACTTATAAAAGCAATTAATCATGATAAAAAAAATTTAAAAAAAATTTCCTCTGTGGTTCACCCATTAATTAGAAAAAAAATGAAGTTTTTTTTAGAAAAAAATAAGAAGAAAAAAATAGTAATTTTAGATATTCCCTTATTGATAGAGAATAAACTCTATAATAATAAAGATATTTTGCTTTTTGTCAGATCTAGTCAAAAAAAGATTATATACAGGCTAAAGAAAAGAAAAAATTATAATAAGAAAATTCTTATCAAATTAAAGGAAAACCAAATTAATTTGTTAAAAAAGAAAAGATTAGCAAATTATATAGTCGATAATAATTTTAGTCCAAATATAATGAAGAAAAAAATTAAGATTTTAAAATATAAAATTTTAAATGAAAGAAATAGTACTAGATACTGAAACTACAGGACTTTCGGTAAAAGAAGGTCATAGAATTGTTGAAATCGGTTGCATAGAGTTGGATAATCTAATTCCAACAAAAAACATTTTTCATTGCTACTTAAATCCAGAGAGAAAGGTTTCAGAAAGCGCACTAAAGGTACACGGTTATACCGATGAGTTTTTATCAGATAAAAAAAAATTTATTAACGTGGCTGATGAGTTTTTGGAATTTATACAGAATAAAAAAATAGTGATACATAACGCAGAATTTGACATCACGCACCTAAACAACGAGCTATCTATGGTAAATAAAAAATCTATTTCTCAAGAGAACGTTATAGATACCCTAGAAATTGCAAGAAACAAGTTTCCAGGTTCTGGTATCAGTTTAGATGCACTTTGTAAAAGATATAGAATTGACAATACTAGAAGAAAAAATCATACAGCTCTTCTTGATTGTGAATTACTTGCAAAAGTTTATATAAATCTCATAGATCAAAAAGAACCAATATTTAAATTTAGTGAAGAAGTAAAAGAAGACAAAAAAGACTTTAATCGTATTTCAAATTATTCAAAAAAGATTATAAATATTTCGAATGATGAATTACGTAAACATAAAGAATTTTTAAAAAAAGATTTAAAAAAAAATTTCTATTAATTTAATTTTTGTTGATAAAGTTGTTCAAAATTAATTTTTTTTTCTAATTTTAATTCAGGAAAGCCAGCATCTCTTATTACTCCTAAAAAAATCTTTTCTAGGTCAGGATAAATTTCATTTTGAACATCACAAAGAATCAATCTTTCTAGGTCTTCTTTTTTTAATGATTTATCTTTCAGTTTTATGACCGTAGCGTATAAGATTTCAAAATGAGATTTTTTTTTATTCTGGTTCGGATCTCTGTAATTAAGCTTTGTAATAATTTCAATCATTCCATCTTTCAATGGATTTGTTGTAATATTTATACCTAATGAATATTTTGTAATATATTCTCTACTCACAACGAAGGTTTCAGCATTAGGCACTTCTACTGAAAGATCTTTTATGTATTTCATAATTATTTCATACTTTTTTGTCATCATCATCGCTTATATCCTCATAATCACCTTCAATATAATTATTTTTTTTTTTATTTTTATTAATGTTTGTTTTTACAAATCTGCTAAGTAAAATTTTTCGAGTAAAAGGCATAACTAAAAGTATACCTACTAAATCTGTGGCAAATCCAGGCAAAATTAAAAGAAATGCTGCAAATGCAAGAGTTGCTCCTGATACAATTTCATATACCGGCATTTCGTTTTTTACTAATTGCCCTATTCCTGATTTTAAAGTGTTAAAGCCCTCGTATCTTACGTAAGCAATACCAATCACTGCTGTAGTTAAAATTAGCAAAACTGTGTTAAATGCACCTATTTGTGATCCGACTTTGACAAATAAATATATTTCAATAAGTGGTATCCCTATTATTAAAATTAATGCTGTGTTCATTTGTCTATTATTTAATTAGCAGGTTGAAATTTATCAACATAGTAAATATTATACATATATGAGTTATAGCTTTGAATACATTGATATCATTCTTCTTGCAATGATTGCTGGTTTCATTTTTCTAAGATTGAGAGGAATTTTAGGGAAAAAAACAGGTTTTGAGGAAGATATAGAATCAAGCTTTGCTCATGAAGCTCCACCTTCAAAACCAATAGTTGATTTAAATGCCAACACTTTTGACGAAGATGCAAAAAAAGAATTTGTAAAAGGAGCAAAAATTGCATACGAGACGATCATTACAAATTTTGCAAAAGGAACATTGAAAGACATAAAAACTTTATTAGATAAAGGTGTTTATCAACAATTTGAAGATGCAATTAAAGATAGGCAATCTAAAAGACTTTCTTCTGAAACAACATTCATCGGGATAAGTTCTGCAGAAATAAAACAACACGAACAAAATAAGAATATGCTCGAAGTAACTGTTGAATTTGTAAGTGAAATCATATCTTGTGTTAAAGATAAAGATAACAAGGTAATATCAGGTGATCCAGAAAAAATTAAAAAAGTATTAGATACTTGGAAATTTTCAAAAGATAGCAGATCTTCAAATCCTAATTGGTTATTAATCGATACGCAAGCT
>MDTE01057122.1_pt1 | contig 19621 bp, 9 predicted proteins | sample 811231 | NCBI WGS metagenome assembly MDTE01 (sample SAMN05326651, study PRJNA326480) | marine metagenome | isolation source: seawater | place: Indian Ocean: Red Sea | collected 2010 | reverse complement strand
GTATAACTTTTTCATGAACCGGATCGATGTGATGGGAGTGGAGCTGGACAACAGCGCCAGTCGTCTGGCGATGCACGCGGTTCGCAGAAGTCTACGCGAAAACGACTAACGGAACGAATTTGGGCTACGAGGCGATCGAAAAAACAAGGAATCGGATGATGAATTGGGGGGTCGGTTTCCTCCTGTTTGTATTGCTCTGCGGAGATGGTTTCGCAGAGCGGGCCCGTCGTTCGCCCAACTACGGTCTGCAGATCATCACCGCCCCTTCTGCTCAGCCCTATAGGCCCTTTATCAATCGGGGGACTTGGCCGGGTTATTGGAATTACGGGGGGCAACCTTATTCCCCAACCACCGTCAGCGGCCGCTCGTATGAGCTCTACGATCGCCTGGGTACCCACCTGCTGCGCGGGTACCCACTGGTCAGTTGGCGCGAGACGCGTTCGGATAGTCTTGGCCTCCAGGAAAGCAAGCTGGTTCGGGAGAACTTCCTCTTTGAATTCTTCGGCGAGCTAGTAGTAGCCAGCGATTCGTATAGCGATTGGAACTTCGCGGTCACCAGCGGAGACAATATTCGCACCTTGCTCACACCCCTGACTTTGCGCAGTCCCCGCTGGCAGGGAGTGAAGATCGATGCCGAGTCTCCCACGCAGGGCTTGACTTTACTTTTTACCCGCGGGGCCTTACGCCGTTTCTCGGCATTCGATGCGCGCAAAGATCTTAGTCCGGTGCTCTCCTATGGCGGTCATTACACCCACCAGATCGGCGAGGTGTTGACTCTGGGTGCCACGCTTTTCAACCAGCACCAGGTCGATGTCGAGTCCGATCTGGGCAGCTTTATCAGCGGCACCCAGCCTTATCAGATGAACGCGCCGAGCCAGATCTTAGTGCGGGTCGAGTCCGATGATGCATCCACCTTGGCCGGTGTCTACGACGTGGTCGTAGATCTCGAAATCGTCGAGGAAGATGGGACGAAGAGCCTGCGCACGCTCGAGAGTGCCGAACCTGTGGGTGGACAGCGCAGGGAGGATCTCATTTGGGTCTCAGGCCCTGAAGAATCTGTCGATTATGTCTTTCTGCTACCCGGGCAGGAAAATATCATCAATGCGTCTTTTCGAGCCGAGGTTGCAGGGGATTACCGCATCTCGGTGCGGCAGGTACACGATTTCACCTTCGTCAAGGGAGACGAAATAAAAACCGAAGAGCGGAACTGGCCCTCACCGCCGACTCATACTCTGGGGGGGCCGCTTTATCCGCTGGACTTCAAGCCCGGTCAAGAGCTGCCTTTTTTCACCGTGGCTCGGGCAGAGGGCAAGCCGGGGTTAGATCGTCGTCACACGGTGTCTTTCGACCACGGGATTCCCTCGGGCAAAACGCTCCTCGGCACCGATTTCAAAATCGAAGCTCGGGAACTCAGGGCGGAAGGCGAGGTGGTCTACAATATCGAGGAAGCACTTTTCCCTTTCTCCAATGACTCGTTGGATATACGCGGGGTTAAGAATACGCTCGGAAGCTGGGCTTATACCTTCAATCTCGTCCGTCCCTTATCGCTCGCAGGGGTGCAAGTGGAATTGGGGGGCGAATGGTTCCGCATGGATCCCGATTACAGCGGTGGCTATGACAGTCGCCGCGGGGGCACGGTATTTTTTACCGATAAGGGAGGAGCCAAAGGCACCGAGGCCTACACCCAAGAATTTCCTCTGGTTGAAGACAACGACGATGACGACCGCTACCCCGACGACACTTTCGAAGACGGGGGGCGTTACGCTGCACTCATTCCCGGTTCCTTCGGGGCTACGCCCTGGGCCGGGGTCTATCCTGGAATCGATGTCGATGGCGATCAGACACCCGATACCGACCGGGATAGAAACGGTATTCCGGACTGGACCGAACCCTTCCTGCACTTCCATTCCGACCCTGCAGATTTCGTCTACGGCATCGATTTTAACAATAATGCCCAGCCCGATTTTCGCGAGAACGATGCCTATGCCGACTATCCTATCCGCAAAGACCAGCGCGGCATCCACGCATTTGTCACTCTGCCAACACCTAGCGCGTGGCTCGAGGAATTGACCGCAGGTTATTACGATATGAACGAGATCGCCGGGGCCGGCCAGGCCCGGGCGCTGTACCTGCACGGCGGAGCACATTTCAGGCCGCGCACTTCGTTGCACGTGGAGTTGCGTGACGATTTCAAAATAGTCGACGATTCGATCCGTGACGATGTCTATACTTGGGTCATCGGGGATACCGCACGGATCGGTCCGAATACCAATACTCCACTCAACCTGCCTCCGGCCGATCCTCTGGTGATGCGCAATAGCCTGGTCAACACAGGGTTTCTACAGGTGGCTTATCAGCCCTCTGGCGATGTATCGTTGCGTGCGGATCTGCTGCACTTTTTCAATCGACAGGGATCGGTCCGCGAGGCTGGGATTTTGCTGCAGGAGCCGGGATCCTTCTCCGAGTTGGCATTCGTCGCCCGGGGTCAGTACCGCTATAGCAGGGGACGATTCGGGATATGGGCCGGGGGAAAATTCGCGCTCAAGGAAGGGCATCGGGGACCGGCCTGGCCCGACCAGTCGCTGCGGTTTTTCGGGCCGATTTTAAGGACCACCTACGAAATCATGAAGGATATGAATATCCAGTGGGGGATGTCCGGGCTGCCCTTGTTGCCCTTGCGCTTGATCAACGGCGAGGATCGGTCTATGAATTACGCCGAGCGCAAGATGGTGCTGATGCTCAATGGTCGTTCCGACGATTATCAGGGTTCAGTGGTCAATATAAGTACCGGCCTCGAACTCTATCACAGAGATTACGATCTGGGTGGACAGGAGCGGGACTTTGCGAACTTTGGTCTATTCCTCGAACTCATCATCGGCAATTAGGGGCGCTCTGAAGTGCATTTGCAAATGATAAGAATCCGGTATGTGATCGCTCTTTTGGGACTTTGGAGCGCCCCGGGGCTGGTGGGTGAGGTTCGGGGGCAATCCGAAGAGCAGCGTGGGTACTCCCGGTACGCCGATGAGCGCTATGTCTCTTACGGCGCGGTGGTTCCATCGCGAAGGGCGATCTACAACCGCATGGGGCAATTTGTAAACTACGGCGCTTATGGTCTGCGTTGGAGCGAGATTCGCGACCGTTATACCCAGGAAAAAATAGACGCTGGAGTCGGGGTTGCCGATCTATCCGGTCAGAGCAGTGTCTTCCAGGAGAACCGGTTTTTCAATTTCCTCACCGTGGCTCGCCAGGGCTACGGGGGGAAGTACATGAGCATGGCCATAGGGCGCAACCTTTCGACTTCTTTCACTCCGTTGGTACTCAATCACATGACCTACGGCGGGTTGCGGGTCGATTATGCCACTCCGAACCACGACCTGACCTTTCTGCTCTCGCGAGGGGGCTCGTTGGAGGCCTCGCTGATCTATTCCCGATTGCGCGGAGATCAGCGCGGTTTTGAAGAAATGTCGCCGGTGATCGTGGGCGGAGCCAACTGGAAGGGTCGATTCGGTGGTTTGGAACTCGGGGCGACCTTCTTCCGCCAACTCCAGTCCAATATCAAGAGCAAGCCTCTGTCGTTGGTGCGCGGCGATGTGCCCTATCCCGAGTTCCGCTCTCCCAATATACTCAAGGTCCGCATCAGCGACGATTCGCCCCGCGACCTGGAAGGGGTTGCGGTCTACGGCGCTCAGATCTTTCTCCGCACTCGGGTCGATTCGACGGTGGTCTATTACACCAGCGCGCTGGATAGCGCTGGCGAAAGATATGTCTTCGATCCGAGTCTCGAGGCCGTATTCGTCGAGGGGAGATTTGAAGAGGATCGCTACCTCGCCGATGGCGAAAGCGAATACGTGGTCATCAATTTTGATCTGCAGGGGCTCTACGCTCGCGAGCCGGGCCTGGTTGTGACCGAGGCCGATATAGAATTGGAACTTGAGGGTGATTATCGGGTTGCCATGCGACAGGTCTACGATTTTGACCTGCCCGATGGAAGTAGCGAGTCGAATCGAAGCTGGCCTTTTATGCCGGTAGGCGAATTCAGCCTCGACCAGTTTCGCGATGATCGTGGGCAAGAGGAGATGTATTTCACCGTGCTGCGTTCAAAGGGCGGTCCACGAATGGGTACAGGGCCTCGTCGAGTGCGTTTCAAACACGCGATCCCCACGGCTCAGACCTTCTACGGTCTCAATCTGAACTGGTTGGGTGAGCACCTCCATCTACAGGGGGAACTGGTAGTCAACCCCCAGGATTTCAAGTTCCCGACCGATAATGGGCAGCGAATGCGCAGGACCAGTCAGGCGGGGTATCTGACCTTGATGGGTAAAATGGGGCGAGCGGGCAATCTGGGCATCGAAATATTTCGCATCGACCCCGAGTACGGTGGGGGTTATGCCAGTCGTCGCGGCGGATTGGTGCTGCACACGGACGTGGCCGAGCGCCAGGCCGGAGTGCAAAACGCGGTGCGGGCGGCCACGCAGGAGTTTCGCACCTACGACGATAACGACGATCACGACAACTGGCCCGATGATTATCCCGGCAGTGCCGATCAGCTCTATATGCCCACCGGAGCGTTCAATCGTCCGACCTTTCCCTCGGCACGGCCCGAGGGTGGCGTGTATCCGGGGCTCGATATGGACGGCGATTTAGTCCTCGATCACGATAAGAACCGCAACGCCGTCGACGACTATATCGAGCCTTTTATCGGCTATGCATCGGATCCGCCCGAATTCGCCTACGGGCTGGATCTCAACAACAACCTGGTGCCTGATTTTCGCGAGAATGACGATCTGCCCGACTATCCCTACCGACGCGATCAGCAGGGGCTGCATCTCTTCTACGATCTGCAGGAGCGGCCCTGGTGGCTCACCGATACGCGCTTGGGGTGGTACCGGGCCGAAGAACAGGTCGGCGGGCATGAAATGAGCGCCTTTTATGCCCGCAGTGGTATTCAATTCGAGACGCCGAGTACCTGGTTGGTACTGCGCGAAGAGATCAAGCGGGTGCGCGACGATATTGCCGATGATGTCTACCGACTGGTGCTGGTTTTCAATCCCGGCGGCGCAGCGACCCGGGATGCCGTTGCCCTTAACCAGCGCTACAACCAGCCCAACCAGCCGCCGCCAGCGGATATGTTGCCGCAGCGCAATTCGCTGGTCAATACCGCCTACCTCGAGACTCGTTGGATGCCGCGGGAAGGGGTGGAGGTTGCCAATTCGTTCAAATACATTCTGAATCGCAAGTTTGCAGAGCAGGATCGAAACGAGACTATCCTCGGACAAACCGAAACCCTGCACAATTTCTCGCTGGTCAACAAAGCGTCCTATACCCGGGAAGTGCTGCCCCGATTGCACTTGACCGGACGAGTGAAACACTTGTTGGCCAAATGGGATGAAGGCAGTTATGTGCCGGTCGATACCATCGAAACCCGTTCTTATCTTACCGAGGTCGAGGCCGATGATGGAAGCGTGGTTCAGGACACTGTCGCGGTACACAAATCGGCAGCTTCGTGGTCGTTGATTTCGCCAGAGCTGATTTTGAGTTACGCACTTTCCCCGAGGACTCGGATCGAATTTGGCCAGCACGGTTTCTTCGTGCCTTTTCTCAGAGGGCGGTTGATCGACCGGGAAGTCGAAACCGGCAGCTATACCCAGAACGTTTCTTTGTTACAGCTTACGATGGAAGGAGCCTATGGCGGTTATAATATGGTCTCAAGCGTTGGTTTGCGCTGGGAGAACATCGATATGCACTCGCGTGCGCTAAGAGAAGATATCGATCTTAGTTCGTTTTTTGTCGATGTTATTTTTTCACCTGAATAGGTCCGAACGGTAGAATGATTTTCAGCAGATATTGCCTGCACCTGGCCCTGAGTACCGTACTCCTCACAGGATCAATCGGCGCCCAACTCAGTTCGCGAACGACGGTTGAACGGGATTTTCTCAACTACGGGAACTACAATCCCTACCGCAACCACGCTTTCGAACCCTTTCGCCCCTTTCCTGTATTTGGTTGGTCGGCACCGCGCTACGATCGTTTGGGCCGCTATGTGATGCAGGGGCGGGTGATGGTCTCGGCTGATGAAGAGCGGCCGGGGTTGAGTCGGGTCCAGGGGCTTCGCTTCGAAACCGCCAATGTCTATGCTGTGGGGCTGACCTTCAATTACACCGTTTTGCAGGACTCCTATCAGGGCCGCAGCTATGCGATGATGGTCGTGCTCGGCAGCGATAAGGTCGAAACCACTCCGGTCAAGACCCGGTTTTCGCCGCTGACGCTCAATATGACTCGTTTTACCGGGGTTCGCTTCGATCTCAATGGATCCAAAAATAAGAGCACTTTCTTCTACAGTCGGGGCTCGGGAGATCGCGATCGATTTTCGATTTTCACTCCCGGTCAGGACGAGCGCTCGCCGGTTGTCCTCTGGGGGTTGCACTGGGAGACGCAAATCGGTTCGGCGCTGCAATTGGGGAGTACCTTTGTCAACCAGCACCTGACCGATACTCGGTCGCAGAGTGGGAGTATTTTCAGGGGCAATATCTCCAATGCAATGATGCCTCCTAACCGCGTGGTGGTACGGGTCGTTGACGATTCCCCCGATGACGATAGTGCACCGGCGCTAGTCTACGCAGTCGATATCGTCGTTCGGGGTCAAGATCTGCAGGGCAACGAAAAGGTCCTGACTAGCTCGAGCCAATTGGTGGGAGAGCAAATAGAGTGGGATCCGCAACTGGTGCCGGTTGCCGAGGGTCGATCGGTCGGAAATCATTGGCAGTCGGCAGGGCCAGACGAGATGGTCGAATTTAGCTTCGCGCTGCCGGAGGGCTTTATTTCGCACCAGGCCGAATTCACCGCTCAGGTCGCAGGTGATTATAGGATTCAGGTTCGGCAAGAGCACAGCCACGAATACACGCGGATCATTGCCGGTCGCTCCCGCTTGAGAACCAAGGATATGCAGTGGCCGGCACCGGCTCGACGCAGCCCGGTCGAGGCGGCGGGTTTCGATGGCGATGCGGGAGATTTGAAATACCCGCGCGACTTCAAATTTCCGGAACTCGTACCGGCCTATACCGTACTGCGTTCGCCGGGTACGCCGAGGGATCTCGAGCCTAAAATAGTGCGCTTCGAGTACGGATTTCCGACTGCTCAGAGTCTGGCCAGTCTGAGCCTGGACTTCGATCACGCCGGTTTCAAGATCAAGAGCGAGGCAGCCTTCAATGTGCAGGATTTCAAATATCCTTTTCAGCAGGGCACCAGACATCACAAGAATGCGTCGGCCTATTTTCTGACTGCGGAGCGGAAAGTGCCTTTGCTCGGGCCCCGAGCTCCGCGTTGGGGGTTGGAACTCTACCGGATCGATCCCGATTACAGCGGCAATTACGACAGTCGGCGCGGTGGGGCGATCTTTCACACCGATGTGCCCATTGCTCCCCCTAATACCAATATCACTCAGGAATTCAACCTCTTTGACGATAATGACGACGGCGATCAATGGCCCGATGATATGCCCGATGATACCCCGCTGGCAGGGCAGAATGACGCGGGGGTATTTCCCGGCCTAGATGCCAATAACGACAATGTTCCCGACACCGATCAAAACGGCAACGGGATCGCGGATTGGGACGAACCATTCCTGTTCTTCTGGGCCGATCCGCCACAGTTCATTTACGATATCGACATGAACAACAATGGGTTGCCCGATCTGACTGAAAACGACGATCGCCCCGATTACCCCTATAAGCGCGATCAGCAGGGCGTGCACACTTTTATCGACTTCGCGGGCTGGACCCCTTTCTTCGACAAGTTGAGCCTGGGATTCTACCGCAGTAAGGAGATTGCCGGGGAGGGTAAGAGCAGGGCTTCCTATTTGCGTTGGGAAACCCGCTATGCACAGGCGAAGTGGGGTTTTATCGACTTTCTCGGTGATATAAAGCGAGTTGAGGACTCGATTGCCGACCCGACTTTTATCTGGCGGACCTCTACTAATCTGCGGATTAATTCGATCGTCTTGCAGGAGACCAGCGGGCAATACAACCTGATCGATCTCAGAGACCCGGATCCAGACCCGCTGCTGATGCGCAAGAGCACTGTGGGGACGGTCTTTCTCAATTCGGAGTTTGCGCGCGGCGAGCAACTGGAATTGAGTTTGCGGTATAAATGGCAACTCAACCGGCAGCACCAGGGCGTATTCGCCGACGAAACGATGCAGCAGGATCGCACCCTGAGTCGGCTGACCTTGTCGCACCGCTTGCAGTACCGTTACGCGCTGCTCGACAATATTACCCTGACTGCGAGATTGAGACATCTCTATTGGCAGGATTCGGGGTATCCAGTATCGATGCGGCAGCACTGGTCGACCTATGGACCGCTTTTCGAGCAGGAGTTCAAATTGACCGATCGCACCGTCCTCGTTGCGGGGCAGGAGGGTATTCCCGCTCTGGTTCCAGTGCGGCACCGAGAACACAATTCTACGCAGAGCGATTTCGATCGCTGGGTCGACGTTTTCATGCTGCGGACTCAGAGTTCCTATCTGGGCTGGAATACAGTGACGGAATTGGGAGTTCAGTACGAGAAAAAGGAGAGTGCGGACGAGTCGCTGTCCAACCGCACTTTTTTTGTCGAGATGTTCTTCGGGTTTTGATTTGCCGACTCAACTACACATATTTTAAGAGATCCATCAAATGAATCTTCTATGAGCTATTTACTCTTGATTGTGGCGGTTGTTGGTAGTGGCGTAGTTGGGTCGCATTTTTTTCCGACCGAAGAGATGCTACAGGATCGCTTTGCCCTGGGGCAGCGGTATTATGCGGCAAACGATCACGACAATTCGGTGCAGATCTTCAACGAGATAGAGAAAACCCCGAATTACGCCCTGCTGGACGTGGACCGGATCGAAGTGACGATCGGAGATCTGGTTTTGCCGATCCGAGTGGCGGCGACCTATCAGCTGGGTAATAGCAACCGCAATGTAGGTCGGACCTTGCTCGAGCGTTCGCGCAATGCTGCAGCCGAGGGAGATTCTCTGGTCGCATCCCGGCGCTGGGATGAAGCACAGACCTCTTTCAATGCCAGCAAGTCGTTCTACCGTCAGCTTGTCGATCGGCAGGAGGGGGTTCCCGAGCATCTGCAGGTCATGGCTTCCTATCAGATCGTGCGGGCCAGCTACCAGATGGAGGATTACCCGGCCGTAGTGCGGGATGCGGAGGAGATACTGCGGCGTTTTCCCGGCAGCGAGTACCACGAAGCAGCTCTTTATGATGCGGGTTGGGCCCAATACCACATGGGCCAGTACCAGGAGGCGATTGAGGCCTATCAGCAGCTGCTTGCCTCGGCAGCCGACGTATTGAAATTCGACCGAGCTCTCTTCCAGATCGGCGAGAGCTATTTTGCGCTGAGCGATTACGAAGAAGCGCGTACCTGGTACCGCAAGCTGGTGGACAAATACGATTTCTCCACTCTCAGCGAAAAAGAGCTCCAGGAGATGAAGACCCAGCGCCTGCGCGGACTGGTCGAGGAGACCACGCGCGAACTGGTGGCCAAGGCGCAGATTCGGATCGCTGATTCCCATGCGCTACAAAAGGATATTCCCGCCGCGATCCATGCGTATTCGCAGGTGCCGGAGCGCTATCCACAGGAGGATTTGCTGGTCCAGAAATCCTATGACAATATGGCGACGATGGTTTTGCAAGAGCGGGGGACCAGGGCTGGCATTGAGGTGTTGCGTCAGGCGATCGAACGAGTGGCCGATGCGGAGTTCAGGGGGCGGGTCCAGTTGAAAATTGCCAAGGCGTTCTATGGCGCAGGAGATTTTGCCCAGGCGATAAGCGAATACGAGGTGTATAAGAAGGCCTATGGCGACCGCGCCCTGGCCATAGGCGTGCCCCTGGATCAGGTCGATTTTCTCGTGGCGGAGGCCTATCGCGACTTGGCCAGGATCGAGGATCGCGAGGAGAATCTGCAAAGGGCTCGGGATCGCTATCGCTATCTGCTCGAGCAGTACCCCAAAAGCACGCGGCGCCCAGAGGCACAGTACGGTTTGGGACATGCCGAGTACGGGCTTGGGAATTACCCGCAGGCAGCGGCTTCTTTTGCTGCTGCTGCTGCCGCACCTCGGGCACCGGTCGTTCCCCATGCGCTTAACTGGCAGGCGCGCTTGGCTTTTGCCGCAGGGGAGTATGAAGAAGCGCTGCACTGGTACCAAGAAGTGCTCGACCAGTACCCTGGCTCAGTACTCGAAGGGCAGATCTGGAAGGACAAAGCACTGGTCTATAAGAAATTGGGGCGGGTCGATGAGGCGATTGCTGCTTTTGCCCAGGTTGAGAGGGAGTCGGCGGTATGGACTAAGGTCCAGGCCGAAGCTGGGGAGATGCTACTGGCGGCGGGGCGCTTGGACGAATTCGAGACTCAATTCGATATCAAAGGGGCCATAGAATCCAGTGCCGACGACGGCGAAACCCGGGCAGAGTTGCACTATATACAGGCCCGTATTGCTCGCGAGTTGGGCGATCCACAAGCCGAGATCGAGCATATGAGTGAGGCGCTGGCCCACGGCGAGAACGAGCAATTGCGGGCCTATGCGTTCTTTTTCCGCGGTCTGGCTTATTATCGGCAGGGGGGGGCCGCCGATGCGCAGGGGGATTCTCTTGCGGGCCGGAGATTCTTCGAGTCGGCGTTGGAGGATTTGGACCAACTTTTAGCCTCAAGTCCTGCAGCGCAAGTGCGCGGGGTCGCTTACCGTACCCGGGGCGTTGCCCTGACTCGCCTGGATCGCTCTGCTGAGGCGGTGAAGACCTATGAAATTCTCATCGATTCGGCACCGAATCCGGTGGAGCGAGCTGAGTTCAAGCTGATGTTGATGGAACTCTACTACGACCAGGACCAACTCGACGAGACCGAAACGGTGGCTCGGGCGATCATCGAGGAAGAAGGGGTGGGGCGCAAGATTGTCGAACGAGCGTATTTCGTACTGGTCTCGCTGCTCTTGGAAGAAGAGCGCTACGCCGAATCATTGAATACTGCGCAAAGGGCCCTAGCTCGGTTCCCCGACTCTGAACACCATCCGACGCTGATATTGGTGGAGGCCCGGAGTTTGTTTTTCCTCGAGCGCTACGAAAAGGCCGCGACGGTTTTTGCCCGGTTCATTACCGCTTACCCCGATCATAATGATCGCTCCTCCGCCTTGTACCAAAAGGGCTATTGTCACGAATTCCTCGGTCATTTTGAAGAGGCTGCAGCTGCATTTGGCGCTCTGGTCGACGGCGATCCGAGTAATGCGCTGGCGGCCGATGCTCTCTATCGCAAAGGGGAGAATCTATACAACGCCAGCCAGTTTAAGCCGGCGCTGACGGCCTATCTCCGCGTCGGCAGCGATTATGGCCGGACTTCCTTTGCCGCCAAAGCACTCTACTCGGCGAGCTGGACCTATATGGATCTAGGGCGCGAAGAGGAGAGTCTTGCCACTATGGAGCGATTGGTCGGCGCGTATCCACAAAGCGACTATGCCCGCTTTGCTCAGTTCTCCATTGGAGACTACTATTATAGTAAGAAAGAGCTCGAGCGAGCTCAGGAGGCGTATCGTCTTGTTGCAGATCGCTATTCGGAGAGCCCGGAGGCCGTTAAGGCCGCCGCTTTGATTGCCGATCTCGATGAGGATATGGCCAGTCGGGCCTACGACGAGGTTTTTGCCTTATTCGATCGTGGCAACTACGCTGAGGCCGTGCGCGGTTTTGAGCGGATATACCAGCATTTCCCCGGTTCCTATTCGGCGCTGGCGGCATTGGCCAACAAGGGAGTTGCCCTGGAGCATCTGGGTAATAGCGAAGATGCCCGTGGCACCTATGAACAGGTCTTGCAGGTGGCTGCCGGAAATCCCGAACTCGCTACAATTGCCGAATTTGTCGTCTTGCGTCTGGACAACTTATGAAACCTAGTCTGAAAGCGATGATAGAGAGCGATCGCGGATCTCTGACAGCGGGTTTATCTCTGGCTGTCTTAGTGGTTGGCTGCATGACCCTGACGCCGATTCGCGCTGCTTACCATATGGATCTCGAACCAATAGCCGATGGCCGTTCCTACCAAATTGACCAAGTGGACAATGGAGCGGTATTTGTCAAAGAAGGGTTGCGGCTGAAAGTACGGCATCTGTCAGACCGAGAATTGAATGCGCTATATCCCGATTATAGCAATCCATTTACCTATCGAGGTGAAGTCGATCCCAAACTGGGCCATGTGCCGCTGCGTTTTACTGTTTTCCAGATCCTCTTGAACAATCCAACTTTTGACAAGGTTCTTTTGCAGCCCGAGGATGTGTTTCTGCGGACCGATCGGGGGAAAATTATGCGGCCCTACCAATTGACTCGGGCCGAAGCGAGGGGGGACGAGCGGAATTTCGAGACCTATTGGCTTTCGCGCGGAGTGCAGAGCGGCAATAAGCAAAAACTCTATCTCGAGCGCATGGGGATTCTGCGCGGGGCCCTGTACCACCGAGATGCTCCTGTTTTCAAAGGCCGTTCCTACCGGGGCTTGCTGGTCTTTGATCCACTCGCTCCCGATGCGCGTGAGGTGAATCTGCACCTCGATGATCTGGTACTGGAATTCGGTATCTATGATACTCCCAAAGATCGAGTAGATCTGGAGTTTAGTTTTCTCGTTCACGGTGAAATCGTCGAGCCCGAGCCTGCGATGGCCGGTGTCGATTAAAGAAACCTCGATCTTGGCATCACCAGATCGGGTGAAATACGAGCAATTGGTTTAGAAAGGAGGTGAAGGAGTACTCAGTTTGGTTCTAAATTCACAGCAGGAAACTTTTTTAAGGAGCTTTGAATGAAACGCGTTTTATATACTTCTATGGCTGTAGCTCTGCTGATGGCTACGAGCGCCAGCGCTCAGTTGATGGGCAACGGCGTCTATTGGAAGTCAGGAGACGGTGGCGTCCCGATGTACTCGCCGAATGTCGATGGCAATACCGGTGATATGGAGTCTGGTGCCTATCATCTGTCCTGGGCCCCTTCGGATATCTGGGCCTGGGGCGATGCCTATGGCTACTCGAAAGATTCCGACCTCGAGTCCCGCCGTATCCGCGTCTATGCGATCGATGTCGACAATAATCTCTACCTGGCCGATGGCGAGGATCCCGATGAGAATGGGACCGATGCCGACCTGACCACCAACTACTATTTCAGTTGGGACGAGGACAATCTCTATATCGGCGCCAACAATATCGATAACCACGTCGATCTGATCGAGAATCGCACCGATGGCGTCAACGACAACGCCTTCTGGCAGCGCGATACTTTCTGGATCACCATGGATCTCAGCGATGGCAATGGGCCGAACAACGGCAACAATATCGTCGATTTTCGCTGCATGCCGATGAATGCCGGTGATGCGGTCTCTTCGATGCAGATCGCCCATTACCAGGACGGCGAGGGTACTCAGGTCAATTATGGCGACGATCCCGATTACTATCTGGGCGCCCAGCTTTTCGGTGGGCCCAACGACACGGGTTATCAGCTCGAAGCCAGCGTGCCGTGGGATCTGATTTTCCTCTTTGATCCCGATAATCGCGGTAGCGTAGGTGAGGGCTTCGCCTTTCGCGGTCGTTTCATCATCCCCGATCCCGATGGCGACGACCTCTATGGTCAGACCTATTTTGGCGGTGATCAGACCAACCTGGGCGAAAATAATCGCTGGCCCCGCTTCGTACTCCAGGACGAACTCTCGATGCCGACAGCGGTCGAGAAGAGCACCTGGGGCGATGTCAAGAAGCTGTACCAGTAGGCGAGTATAACCACTTCGCTTAAGCCACAGTCTGAGGGGGTTTCTACGCCCCCTCAGACTGTATTAATGCTCGAAAGCATTCAGTGATTCGCGATAGTAGTTTCGGCGTCCTTATCCGCAAGCCCCGATGGCTCCTGGTCGGGTTGGCCTTATCGGTCGGGTTGCATCTAGTCTTTCTCAGCAGCTATCTGGCGTTGGGAGAGCGAGTGCGCGAGGTCGTTCACCGTATCACCTTTGAGCCTCCCCCTCCGCCCAGCATGTTCTACAAGGCGCCAAGGGCGACCACGCGGGTGCTCGAATTTCGCAAACGACCTGTGCCCCGCGACCTTTATCTGCGCCAGCAGACCAAGGTCGCCAAAACTCGGGTGAGGGAAGTACAAGCGCTGGCCGCTTTGCGCACTGATGCCCTGATCAAGGATCTGGATGCGACCAAGATCACTCCCCCTTCGCTCCGTTCAGAGGCGCGGATGGGGCTCGGGTCTGGTAGGGGTGGGGAAGGGAGCGAAGCGACTGCTCTGGCCCTGGCCCTGCCCGAATTGAGCAGAGTCGATGTAAAAGGGGTTAAGGAAACCAGCGAGCAAATCGATATGACGCTGGATATGCTCAGTATTCGCGATATGGACACCGGCCAATATCAGGCGATGGTGGTTCAGGATCCCGATGACCGGCGCAAAATCAGCGGATATATCTATTTGGCTCAGGCTTTTACCCGCAGCAGAGCGATTCCCAATGTCGAGGCTCATGAATCGGGGGGGGCGGCGACGTTGACTTCTCAACTCACCGAGTACCAGAGCCTGGACTACTTGATCAAGGCCCTGGACGAGTACACGGGTATCGAAGCCAGCTACCTAGGCCCGATACCGCTCGACGATCCCCGGTTGCATCAGGTGCCATGGCTGTTGCTGCCGCAGTGGTTTCGCGAGGTGCATTCCTCGAGCGAGCAGGAGTTGAAGAATCTGGGGCTCTATCTGGGGTCGGGAGGGTTCGCCATTGTTGCGGCAGGGGCCAACGAGAAAATGAAGGGAGTGCTCTTCGACAAGTTCCGCCAAGCCCTCAAAGGTCAGGGATTGAACGAAGGAGCCGATTGGCGCTTCACCTATCTAAAACCGACCCACCCGCTCTATCATTCGTTTTTCGATTTCGATATGGCGGTACGCGACAACCAGAAACTCCGCGCGCACGTGGGCGATATGGGGCTTATGATCGGCGATAGGCTGGCGGTCTTTATCACCGGAGCTCGCCAGGTGGTGACCGAATCGGCTCAGGTGGGCACCGGCAATTTTCAGGTCGCGGCCGATGGTAGACGCCATCTGCAGTTTACGGTCAATACCATTGTTTTTGCGCTCACGCAGGAAGGCGGGGTCACCCAGCAACTGATGGCCAGGGTGAAATAGAATTGCCCTCGAGCAGCGACTCCGATACTCTCGAAAACAAAATAACCTACCGCGCCCTGCTGGTTGGGGTCGTGCTAGCCGTGCTGCTCGGGGTCGGGGCTCCTTATGAAAACCTGATGATCTCGGGGTCGCCCCTGCATCTGGATTACAGCACCCCGGCCGCAGTTTTTCTCTTTTTCCTCTTTTTCATCATCGTCAATCCGCTCCTGGGCGCGTTGCGCCGGCGCTGGCTTTTTTCCAGACCCGAACTCGTTACGGTCTATATCATGGGGGCCGTGGCCTGTACCGTACCTACCATCGGTCTGGTTTGCGTCCTCATCCCGCATATTTCCGCCGGCACCTATTTCGCCACTGTCGAAAACGATTGGCGGGCCAGGGTTCTGCCGAATATACCCTCCTGGCTGCGGGTCGAAGACGAGGTCGCGATAAAGTCTTTCTACGAGGGATTGCCCCGGGGGCAGGCCATCCCCTGGGAGGCCTGGATGGTACCGCTGCTGGCCTGGTTGGTACTGATTCTGGCTTTCTTCGCCGCGATGACGGCGATGATGGTGATCGTGCGACGGCAGTGGGTCGAACACGAACGGCTCAGTTTCCCACTGGTGCAAGTGCCGATCGCGATGCTCGGCGAAGAGGATGAGGAGCAGGGACTGGTGAGCCGTTTTTTCAAAAATCCGGTGGTGTGGATCGGGGTGTTGGTCCCATTGGTGCTCTATAGCCAGCGCGCGTTGCACAATTATTTTCCGATCATCCCGGAGGGGATGCCGATTTCGGAGTCCTACTACTTTTGGAACAACAAGTTTCGGCTGCGGCTATCGCTCAGCTATGCGGTGGTGGGATTTGGCTATCTATTGAGTGTCAAACTGGGATTCAGTCTCTGGTTTTTAGGGCTGCTGACGATGTTTGAACATGCTGCACTGCACCACTTTGGTCTTTCGGGTAGCGAACGCGTGGTCGGATCATCGCTCGGTTCATCGAGTTTGCTCTATCAGGGTTTTGGGGCCCTGATGGTTTTGACACTTAGTTCAGCATGGGTCGGCCGGCGTCACTTTCTCGATGTATTCTACAACCTCTGGCGGTCCCGCTCCGACCTCGACGATAGGCGGGAGATCCTGTCTTTTCGCCAGGCGGGCTGGCTCCTGCTCGGGTCGGGTGCGACGATAACGGTCTGGTGTGTTTTGTCGGGGATGAGCTGGTGGCTGGCACCGACCTTTCTGGTGGTGGTTTTTATGCTGATGATCGGTATTACCCGGATCGTCTGCGAGGGAGGTTTGGCGGTGACCAAGCCGACGATAATGCCCAATGATGTCATGGTCGGGGCTTTTGGTTCCAGCACCCTGGGTCCGGCCAACCTCGGGGCTCTGGGGATGAGCTATCCCTGGGCGGGCCAGATGCGCACCACGATGATGGCTGCAGTGATACACGGGTTGAAGCTGGCGGAAAGCTATACGATCACCCATCGGCGCCGGCTCTTTTTCGCCATAGTGTTGGCGGGTGTGGTCGCCTTTGGTTCGGCAGTGGTTACCGTGCTCTATACTGGCTATCAGCACGGGGCATTGAATTTGAGCGTCTGGTTCTTTGGCGTGGGATCCGCCACAGCGCCCTATACCTTTCTCGACTACCACCTGAGCAATCTCCGCTCAGCTAGCGAAGAGTTTTATCTCCTGTCGCTGATCGGCGGGCTGGTGCAACTGGCACTGACCCTGGCCAATGCGCGTTTTTTGTGGTGGCCTATACACCCGATAGCTTTTCCGGTCAGCGCGTATTGGACCACCCATCATCTGATGCCCAGTATCTTCCTGGCCTGGGTCATCAAGAGCGTCATTCTGCACTATGGGGGCGTTGTTCTCTATCGCAAGGTCCGACCTTTCTTTTTGGGGTTGATCCTGGGGCACTATGCGGCAGGGGGGATATGGATCCTGATCGACGGTTTTACCGGGATGACGGGGAACCACTTATTCTACTGGTAGCTATTCGATCCGAGTGAGTACGTCTTGCATCGCCCCGCGGATTTTATCGTCCGGTTTCGCCTGGGCCAGTCCCTGGCGTAGCGCCTGGGCTGCGGCCCCTTTCTCGTTCATCGCGAGGTGGCTTTTCGCCAGATGGTGCCAGATCAGCGTCATTTCTGGTCTCAGTTCGACGGCAGCTCGATAATGAGTGGTGGCCCGGGGGTATTGGCGCAGGAGCATGCAGGCATTGCCGGCGTTAATCCGCGCGGGTGCGAAGGCCGAGTCGAGGGCCAGAGCGCGTTCGAAATGTTGCAGCGCGGCGGCGGGATTTTTGCCGCGCAAGAGGATTCGGCCGACCTGATTATGAGCGCGTAGATCGTCGGGGTTGAGTTCGAGCACTCGGCGAAAGCGCTGTAGTGCGGCGCGGTCAAAGCCCTGCTGGGCGAAGAAGCGGCCGAGTTGAAAATGATGTAGGGGATCTTCCGGTGAATCGAGAATCGAAGCGCGCAGTGCTTTGAATTGTTTATTGAGCTGCTGGTCCTGCTGGCCTATATCTCGCAACTGCTGGTAGGCTTGCAGGGCCGAATCTGCCAGAGCGGTTCTGCCCAGTCGTCGACCCAGGGTAGCGGTCAGGTAGTGGGCTTCAGCAAAGCCCGGGTCTAGGCTGTGGGCACGCTGGTAGTCCTGCAGGGCTTCGACCTGGCGGCCGGTTCTTTCCAGGGCTTGTCCGCGAAGATAATAAAGGGTTTCACTCGAGGGATGCGCGATCAGCGCGGTGGATAATTCGCTCAGGGCCGAGTCCGGGCGTTCGGTCTTTAGAAAGAGTTCGCCGAGTCGGCGGTGGGTGACTGAATTGTCGGGGTTGAGCCCTCGCGCGATCAGCAAGTGCTTTTCGGCCTCTTGATAATGGCCGAGTTTTCCGTACATGCCGCCGATATTGACATGGCCGAGGGCGAAGTCGGGGTGGTGGTGGAGGCATTGTTCGAGCGTTTCGATTGCCAGTGCATAGCGTCCGGTGCCCGAATAGGCCGCAGCCAGCGAATTGAAGAGTTCCAGCGCGGTCGAATCGCGCTGCAGACCCGTGGTGCAGGCCGCGATCGCGGCCGGAAAATCGCCGAGCCGGAGCGAGGCCTGAGCTAGACCAATATAGGCCGGGACGCTGCCTGGATGGCTTTCCAGAGTCTGACGGTACAGGTCGGCGGCTCGGCGATGATCGCCCTGTATCAACAGCGTATGGGCCTGTGAGAGCTGGGGCGATGGAGCTGGAACTGGAGTTGGGCGGGGAGTTGTCGCCGGTGTTTGGGATGGCAAGTGCGAATCGCATCCGGTCAGGGTAACCAGATAAGTGAGCAAGATCGCGAGGAACAGAGGGTGGGATGGCGAATTGGGCATAGCAGGGTACCGGGTGGATGTGGGGAATATAGGGCGTAAAAAGCGCTCCGGCAACGAGCCAAGGTTGACACTAATGAAGAGAGGCGTTAGGAATTAGAGCCTGGAATTGAGCCCTTAGATGAAGATTATCGAAAATCCATTTAGATCCTGGACCAAGAATTTCACTCTGCTGGCGGTGGCAGTGGCCGGCACGGGGGTTTTTTTCGGGGTCCAGCTGACTCTCTTCAATAATTTCATCGTCGAACGCCTGAATATCGAGCCGCACGAATTGGGCTATGTAGAAGCGTTGCGCGAAGTGCCGGGATTTCTCAATGCGTTTTTTCTGGCGCTGATTATCCGCTTTGCTCCGCCCAAGGTCGCCGCGATTTCGCTGGTGGTCATGGGACTGGGACTGGCGGCTTATGCCGAGGTGAGTTCGGTCTTTTTGCTGGCGTCTTTCTCGCTGGTGTGGAGCCTGGGGTTCCACTCCTGGCTTCCGCTCGAGCAAAGTATGGGTCTGGCCTATGGACCCACGGCCGACAAAGGGCGGTGGTTGGGGCAGTTGCGCAGTGTCAGCAGCCTGGCCTGGCTGTTGGCGATCGTGGTCTGTATGGTGGGATTGGAGTATTTGCGCTATGAAGGGGTCTTTGTATTGGCAGGTCTTTGCACGGCCGGGGGAGGTCTCGCTCTGCTCTTCGTCGATAGGACCGAGCGTCCACCGGGCGAGAAGAGTATGGTATTCAAACGCCGCTATATGCTCTTCTATGCACTGAATTTTCTCCAGGGACTGCGCAAGCAGATGTTTATAACCTTCGCGATATTCGCGCTGGTTAAAGTGCACGGGATGCCGGTGGAGACGACGATGGTGCTGATTTTGATCAACCAGGTGCTGGTGACTCTGGCGGCGCCGACGATGGGCCGTTTGGTGGACCGCTACGGCGAGCGCCGCATGCTCACCATAAGTTACATCGGCCTGATGTGCGTATTTACTGGTTACGCCGTGGTGCAGCACCGGCCGTCGCTTTACGTGCTCTACTGCGCCGACAATTTGCTGTTCTTCGGCGACATTGCCCTGACCACGTACATCCACAAGATCGCCCTTGCCGAAGACCTAAAACCGACGCTGTCGATGGGCGTGACGAT